>JGI24021J15306_10013039_pt1 | contig 10336 bp, 6 predicted proteins | sample Ectturendosymbi1_FD_15306 | JGI IMG/M metagenome (IMG submission 15306) | reverse complement strand
AATCTCCACGCAGCAACACCTACGCCAAATAACCCCTGTTTCCGCACAAGCTACTGGTCAAATTGCCCTGTCTGTTTGTTCAACTGTATATTTGGACTGTTATTGCCATGATATGGTTACAACGAACGGTTTCGTCGCGCAGCTGTTGTTGAGCTCGTCAAGAAGCGTCACGTTAGGGCTTTATTCAAGCAAAACTACGTCGCTTTGTGGTAGGTTGTGACACAAATTCCGGCAACCCAGGCGAAGAAAATTCTGAAAGGTAAGCTTTGGTGGAACTTCAGGCAATACAAAGTTCAATTTTGTCATGTCGATAACTTGTTCTGGCAAACTCACGGGAGACTTCGTGACAAGATATCTTGTACTGCTAGATCTATCAAAGACAAGAACAGTGATCTACTCCGCAATGAGAAGGACAGGTTCGGCAGATCAAGAGAGTATTTTAACGATTTGTTGCACTGATCACCCTCATTCTAGAAAAACAGGAGGTGCATATTTAGAAAACATAGTAGAAATGTCCTTTTTGTCTGAGACGTTGTCTGATATTGAAGGCTAGGAAGGCTGCAAGGCAAGGACGGAATTTGCTAGAGAACTTTAGGGGGGACAACCTTTATTGTTTGCGTTTGGATAACGTCAATATGTTCACTCAACCGTAGTGCGACGTTTCTGTAAAATTGACAAAATGGGGGCAAAACATGGAAATAATATATTTTGGGGAACATGGCCCAAGTTCTCCCCTGACTGCGCCTATGGTGCAGGTATAATAAAAACACATTAATTCTGCGAGTTGGTCTTAATTCGGCATAATTATGTTGAAAAAGTGTGATAATCATTTCAAATTTGGTAAGCTCCGAATCAAAATATTCTGCAGCCAAAAACCACAAGCTTCTCACTAGATCCACCAACGAAACCACAAAGATCAAATCAAACACAAAACAAAAGATCTTATGATAAATACTAGCAATGGCAACCGTGTTCTGTATTTGTAGGCTGTAGACCAGCACAGGAATTCGACTCATAAGAAAATGACACAAATCAGTCACATTTTCCAGCGACGTTTGTGCACACTTATTTGGTTAATAAAAATTAACCAACACAATTATCAACAATCATGGTAATTCAAATTTACATAGTAAATCTGCACACTGTGTCTGTAGATGATCTAGTGTCAGTGGTCATTTTTTTATTTATTTCCCGGCTTTATGCTGGGGGTATCCAATAGTAATCTACGCATGAAGTTAGTGCAATTGCAAAATTTTTTTTATCACGAACAATAGAGGGGAAACGATATTGTGTGTGCCCCTGTACAATTGTTGGAGGGGACATGTCCCCTCGTAACCCCTTAAACTCAGTCCCTGCTACAGGGTACAACGAAATGCGACCTGAAATGCCTGAACCTTTGAAAAGGGAATAAATTATTTGGCCAAATTTTGTGTGTCAAGCTCGCTGGCAATCTTGAATGACACCCACGAGTTAGCAAAATGGAATCATCATCGCCATACACAAGAAGGGTGACAGGAGGAAAGAGACCAAGTGCAAGACAATGTCACTCTTTAGCCTCCCAGGAAAAGTTCATGCCAATTGCCCTGAAAGACAATCACGCGATATAGGAAGTGTCAACGACATTGCTGAAAACATTATTGCATCAATTTTTCTTTTCGCGCATGAAACCGCTCTGCATTATTCTGCCAAATGTCCTATTCACCTGCCCAGGGTACTTTCTTAAGATCTTTCTACCTTATACAACTGGGCAAAGATTTGGAATATTATCTTCAATCCTTCTAGAACTGCCGTAATATCAATATCTAAACAGAAGAATATCCATACCTCTTTTATTTTTTCATAATACTAAACTTTCAGAAACCAACATACAGTGTACACAAACATTTGGGTTTCATCTTTCATCACTGTCTGTCTTTGAATACTCCCATTCTCCACCTTCATCAGAAAGTGACGACCAAAATTAATCGTCTTCGCTTCTTTGTCAAATTCATTACCTCGCCACTCTCTCCTTACTATCTACAAAGCAAATATATCACCGAATTTTGATTATGGAAGCATTACTTATAACAACTGCTCAGATAGAGACAAACATGTGCTGGATAAGGCGCAACTCCCCGCAGCTAAAATCATAACAGGCTGTTTAAAAACTACATCCGCGTCAGATGTTCTACTTGATCCAAACTTTAAAACATCAAACCATCGCAGAGAAATATCTGTACTCCGCTAATATAAGTTAAAATACATTTTTCTAAAATAGGTTTTCGTTTGGTGCCTTGCCCTTTCCCTATTAATACACTCAAATCGTTCAGTGAATTTGTTCCCTTCACTTTTCGCCATACTCTACACGTTCAGATTCCACTTTTTAAGAAACCACTGGCATAACTTTTTTCTCCGTCAGGCCTGTAGCTCAAGGAATTCTCTCCCACTCGAAATTTAATCTTCTCCAAGTCACACTAATTCCATGAATCTTTTAAAATCCTATTACCATGTTACAAAACATAGTGCCATCCACCTTTTGGGAGTTAATCCTCGTTTGACATCCGTCCGTTGTATGCTTCGCCGCGCCCAAAGTCCATTAATATCAATAAAAAATCGTATCGCACTTGCGTTTGCGTTGATATCGAAGTTAGGATTCACCTTTTCTTTTACTGTAAATTTCATGATGCGGCACGAGCGATCCTTTGCAATAGAGTCTGTAATGTTGTAACCGACAACAAATCACCCAAACCCTTTCATTGTCTGAGTAACGTTGTGTTGCTGCGTATATTCTTATTTGGCGTGCCTAACAATCGATAGCTTCAGATTAAAATCAGTCATTACATTCAAAATATGAAATTCTGCAATTTTCTGCATTTTCAATATAGTTTTTCAAGCATTGCCGTTCCCGCAAAAAGAATTCAGGTACGCCTAGAAAACATTTGTGGAATTTACATTGGAGGAATACAAATAATCTTCCACTTGAGCTTAGAAACACGAGATCTTCCTCACATGGGTTATATCAGGGTTGTTTTTAAGGCGTTTTAGGGACCCGATTCGGGTCCCTAGAGTTGAAAATCGGGTGCCTAGAATCAGAGAAAATCATCATCGCGTCCTTAAAATCACGGAAAATCGGGTCCCTAGAATAAGAGAAATCGGGTCCCTACAGGTCCATACCGGGTACCCAACATTTTCCTTAAAAAAACCCTGGTAATATGTTGAAATTTCCCGAGACTTTGGAACTTTGAGAAACATTCGGAAAAATGCAAAACTGGGAAAGAGTTGCGACACACTTTCGTCAGGTTTTCGGGCTTCGAGAAATTTTCTGAAAATACCACAAATAGGAACAAATTTCCATAAATTTTTTTGTGGAATTTACATCGGTATGGTTACCCATTTTTTCACTGCAAGTTGAAATGGAATGTCAACATCTGTGATTGTGGTTTAATAATATGTCATGCCAAAAGGTGTCACTTGTTCCGCCTTGAAGAACAAGGCTGACAAAAACTGGTAAATCCATAATCTCGGCTGGAAGATACTCAGGATGGCAATTTATAAAGAATCAATGTCACAGGAATGTCGCTGGCAGGAATTCGAACCTGCAGCTAACGGCACAAGCTCCTGGCCAACATTCCTAAGGGTTGCAAATGCCAAGAAATCTGGTAAGAGCGAAAAACCTAAGCACCATAATAAACTCAGACAAATCATTGCAATCACTTCCTATTGAATTTTTTAACTCATTTATTGCAAACAGAGCTTCAAACCGAAGGTACGATCCACGTTTCAGCAAAATACCATTTATACGACATCGTATTTCATTGTGTGAATGTAGTAGTAACTGCTTTAATAGTACTCAAATTGGAGATACACCGTTTGTACAAGTCATTACAAAATTATTTCAACTAATGTGTATTCTTTTCGAAGGTGCACATTCGGAGTATACGTTGAAACAGTAGATATGATTGATAACATATTTCAAAAAAACTTGCCCTGAAATGGTGTTCTGTTGTTATTCACTCAATACCTACTGTCAAAACTGTAACCTATTTTCCTTGGTCCGCAACCAGATGTTTGAACACCGAAACTTGTACTTCCATTCGAGTGTGTGAAACCTTTGGTGAAAAAGACATGGGCGACTCCGCCGAAATCTGCGCGAAAATACTTATGTTAACGCATTGTTTTAATTAAGAAGATCTAAATAACTCACATGTGGGCATCATAAATGCCATTAAACAGAAAATGTTGGATAAAATGTTTCAATGCACTCCTATTTTAACCAGTGGCGTATCTAGGGTATGGCAGACATGGCACGTGCCATGAGCGGCACTTTGAAGGGGGCGCAAAAATTGCTTGACAAAAATTAAAATTTGTGATTTGCAGTTCCGCGAACCTCTATTTTGCGCCCCATTCAACCATTTACTAAATATCTGCATCATCACAGCGCCCTTATCTAATGTATTAAGTCAGGCGTGTTGCACCAGCACCAAGCATTATGACAAATCGGTCGTACATTTTGACAGAACATGAATGCTCGCTTGCCGTAATTACTGCACAAGATATCGTCCAGGCTGTAAGCAAGGCTAAGTCACTTTGTGCTGCTGCGTTTCAGGCCAGAGTATGTTAACCAGAATCTGGTTGACACAAGTTTAAGCTCGTGTCTGTAAGAATCTGACTGTTGCGCAAATAAATGTTGTCACGCTCCCAGAGATTTACAAATGACTTAAACTGCTGCAGCCCACTCCGACTTTACGAAAGTTCTTCCATTGCCGCTCGTGTCCGATAAATGGCTAAATACAGTGCAATGCCAAGTCCAGAAGTTAAGGAAGAGAACCTTAGTCAATAGTTACAGTGGCGTAACTAGAGGTTTGAGCCAAGGGGGCAAAACCTACCTGACCGCGGCCAACTGGCCACCGTAGGGGCGCCACTAACCAACATTCACAAAAATAGTTAAGAAACGATAGTGAATCCAGATGTCGTGGATGTCTATGCTCGCTTAAAAAAACAAAACACGCCAAAACGCAAGNAAAACAACCTACTGAAAACCAAAAGAATACTAAATACCAATCTGTCAGCTAAAGGGGCCCAGTTCTTACATTTAGCTTGCCAGGGGGGCTCACCCCATTATCCCATCAGTTACGTTACTGAATAGTTAATCTTCGAAACATCAGCGGTTAGTATCGTCATCGTACGAGTTGAACAAAAAATGTTAACGCGTGAACGAAAAGATTTGTTATAGTCTGGCNTAGAGCTAGCATTTTCTGTCCAAATTTGGCATTCTGTTGGATATTCAAGGCCTTTGTCACGGGCCTGGAAAACTAAAATCTATGTGTTACAATTTAGGAGCTACGTACAGTTAAGATGTAGATGGCAAGCAATTATGCGAGAAGTTTATTGATTTTGAAATGCTATTTTCAAGTCGTGCACGGTTAACCTAAATATCATCGCGTCCTCAACAACGCCTGACATTCATAGTTTAATATGCTGTTGAGGAAAGCGTGTTTACACATCTTCTACTTGCTCCTTTGCAAATCGTTTTGACGACGACAATATCTACTGCAAGCTACGAGCGATCTTTCAGTAAACTGAAACTGTTTTTTTCATACCTCCGAGCCTCAACGACTGTCAAAGATTCAGGACAGATTGTGCGATCTGCTGTAGTTTTGATGAGAACAGAAAGGCACAAAACAGTGAAAGTTGACTTTGATGACATCTTAGGAGAATTTACTTCGATAAAGCCACGGAACGTGTTGATTTATTTGGCAAAGTCTAATCTTGTCTTTTTCACCAACATGTTTGGCCATAACCTCAAACGCTAGATGGCCAATCAAGGGCTCTAAAGACTCGGATTATCGTCTAGTTTCCACGTATAAGTAGTCAAAAATGGCTCTTGCGGTTGGGACCCAGGGCCCGATGACCTCGGCCAAAAATGCCTAAACCCACCCCAATTATGATGTCACCCACAAGAACTACAAATCCAAAACCTTCACCTCCTTTTGCATAACGAAGTACAAATTGCACCTTGGTGTTGGTTGAGCCTTATTGCAAAAGCAGTGGCCCTAAGCTTCGGATTTTCTTTAATTACTAAATTCTTTTAGTGAATGTGTATGATTAAAGTCTGCTTAAAAAGTTAAAGTCGCTTCCAAATATTTTGTAGAAAGTTATTGCAAACTGAAAAGGAACGAATCGATTTTGCAAAGAATCACAGCTTGTATTTATACTTATGAAACATAACAGCTTGTAAATGAACTTATTAGTAGCTACCAAACTACGGCATAGCTTTGAAGAACTACCTCACGTGCTAGTTATTTAATGAGGTTAGTGAAAAACTAAAGTTCTCGTAGACACTTATTATGTGCAAAATGACGTCACGATCCGACTAAATAGGTCAACTGAACGAAAATATAAATGGACCAACAACGGGCCTGCGATAGTCACTGAGAAAAACCCGCACCTCGTGCCTCATGATAATAGTTGAAGGTTCAAGCATGCTAATTTGGCCGTTACAAGCACTAATCTGCAACTTCAGTGTTATTAGACTTACTAACATTTGAATGCAACAGCAATTCCAGTGTTTTTTAAATACTCGGTTTGGTAGTTGAAAAAGACAGGCTTCTGGGTAGAAAATAGCCAAAAAAACGGGTTTCGGGTTCTGGAAATCCCTGGTTGGAACACTAATCAAAACAGAAGTATTTTTCGTTTTAAAGATTCTTTTTTTTAGTGGTTCGTCTTTCGTAAACATTATGCCTCTATCCTGAAAAATCATGCCTGTATCGTGGAAAAATTATGCTTGTATATCTAATATCCGGAAGGTTTGAAATGCAAATCCAACATATGCGTTTCAACCCCTCCAGGATGAATTTATTAAGCTTGTAACCCACCTTCAAAACAACAATTGTGACTATTTAATTTGTGGAGATTATAATATTAATTTTATTAAAAATTCAAATGTGTCAAACTATGTTGATTGTCTTGCCAGCTGTGGCTGTATTTCTCGTATCAATAAGCCAACCAGATTCAGAAAATGTTAAAAACCATCTTCATTAGATCATATATACGCTAATATTTGTGATGAAAAAAGAATAATTAATACTGGAATTAGTATTTTTGATATTTCTGACCATTTACCAATTTTTGTAAACTTCAATCTTCACCATCCAACCCATCAAAATTCTCAACCTTAATTCAGATGCGTGAACTATTTTGACCCAACTATTTTTGTATCTGACCTCAGCCTCAAACTAAACAAGCTTAACCGTGAAGCTCATGATGTAGACACCCTCAATGACGAATTTGCGAAAAATTTTAATGGTACTGTTGATACGCATGCTCCATATCGCTATGCATCTGGAAAAGAACAACGCTCAGTCAACAAACCACAGCTAACCAAAGGTATCTTGACTTCAACAGCAAAAAAGAATGCCCTATACAGAAAACAGTTAGCTACTCACAACCCAAATATTATTAGACAATACAAAACTTACAGAAATAAACTTACACACCTAAAAGAAATCTCCAAACAAAATTGTTAAAAAGATGCATTTCAAAAATGTAATCATGACATAAAAAAACATGGAAACTTGTCAATGAAATAATATCAATTAAAAACAAATCTCAACAATATAATACGCTGTTTGAAGACTCAAAATGCCAACAAAATGTGATGAAGTAAACAACGTCTTCCCAGAAGTTGGGAAATCCCTTTCTGCAAAAATAATGCCAACCCCTGTTACCTACAGGCATTTCCATAAAAATATAAATTCAAACAACTCATTATTTCGAACTCCTACTGATGCATATGAAATCCAACGTCTCATTAAAAAGCTTTAAACAAAATCTAATAGTTCTCCCAATGATATCCCATCCAAATTTTTAAAAATAGCTAGTTGCATCGTGTCAGAAGGATTGTCTAACTTATTCAACAAACGCATGACTATTGGTGAATTCCCGGACTCCTGGAAAATTGCCCACATCACTCCAATCCCCAAAGTCAATAGCCCAAGTTCTTCATCTGAATACAGACCAATCTCTGTTCTCACAGTATTGTCAAAATTATTTGAAAAAGTTCTTAATCACAGAGTATATTCTTATTTGACAGAACACAACCTAATTGATAAAAGGCAATATGGCTTTAATCTTCATATGTCAAACTCTTGTTTTCATGTTCTTCAGGGAACTGTTAAGTTTGAAATGTGTAAAATTGACAACTGGCTGAGAGCCAACAAACTTTCTCTTAACTACAATAAGACTAATTTTATGCTACTGAACTCTCAAAAACACAATCCTACTTCGTTTAAAGTTATTGTCAAGAGGTTGCAGAGTTCTAATCAAACTTAAACGTTATACAACACAGTCTGCACTGAAAGTTGTCTACAACTCATTAATCCACCCCTACCTTAATTACTCAATCCTCAATTAGCGACGTGCTCCAACTGCAACTATTCAGCCTCTGATTAAGCTCCAAAATAAAGCAATAAAAACAATAAAACCAACCAAATCGAAATCAATAGAAGAACCTTTCCAGCATTCAATCAGCTGAAGCCTTCCCAAAATTTATACCTTATCAGTAGGCAAATTCAGTCACGCTTATCACAACACACTGCTTCCAAACCACTTTGATGAATATTTCATTCCAATCAGCTTAATTCATTCTCAATCCACAAGACTAACCACCTCTAACAACCTATTTTTACCTAGAGTTAACTTTAAGTAACCTATTTTTACCTAGAGTTAATTCTAAAATATTCCCTCACTTTTGTTGGTCCCAAAGTGTGGTCTTCAATACCAAATGATATTAAGTCTTCAACCCCGTTTATCTTCAACTGGAAACTGAAGAAACACCTCATCCATGATAAAGATACACAATTATGAACGTTAGTAAAATTTCACTTAACCAGAACCAAATTCTGTAAATTCTGTAATTTGTAATTCTGTGTATTTTGGGAATATTTGCTTTTTGCATTTTTTCCTCCCAGTTCACATCCCATTCTTTTCAGCATGAAAGCATACTCCATAGTTTTTTTTGTTTATTGTTTTTCTTCGGTACATGTTTAATTTGTTTTTGTTCCTGTTTTTTTATATTTTGTTTAAACATATTAACCACACAAAATTACCTCAATTAAATGAGATCACACTCATCTGTGTATATAGGCATGCTCTTTCATCTGTACATTTTCTTCACCATATTCTGTGTTTGTTTGTTTTCCTAATTATGCTTATTTCACTCAAATGTTGTTTTACAACACTTCTCAATAACTGAAAAACAGGGTTGGTTGACAAGATGACCGCTGTGGTCCCTCACTAATCCTAGATGACGCGGCACCCCTCTTTATTTACACTGATCGACCATTGCATCATTGCATTTTCATTTGCTCTAATGTTCACTATTGTGATTGATTTGCCCTGTGCAATGGCTTCTTCTTGTGGTTCTCTTTGTTGGCTGAGTCATATGAAACAATAAACGATAATAATATTATGGAAATTGTTAGAAAGGGCGCACAGTAAAACATTGCCATGGGCGCCATTTTGCAGAGATGCGCCACTGATTTTGCAAATTTTTATTGCAAATTGCAAGAATGCTTGCATATTTTTCCTCATATTTTTTATCACATTCAGTGCGTTTCAGTGAATGGCATCGACATCCACAGTCACCAAACACACTTTCAAACATTGCTACGGTTTTATCTTCGCAAAATATCACTGAGTTTTTCTTCGTTGATGGCTGCCAGATGTGCTGCAGCGCAAACTTGAATTAATGTGGACATATTTTTGTATTGGAAATACTTGATGGCAAAAAACTTGTGGAAAGACTTATGCAGTTCAGTTAAACATTTCCTCTATTGTGAATTATGCGTTTCTTAACATTTCTAGCATTCTGATCTGAAATTCTGCAACAAATATCAAATGAAATAAATGCGTTTTCCTGAATTTGAACAATTCAATTTTTGCGAAGAAATTCCAAAATGAGAAGTTGTGCAATTGCTTCGTGCCTGAGGCTCAATGAACTTACGCCCAAGTTTTATGTTATTTCGCAATCCTAAAAGTGATATAGGTCTTGTTAAGAGCTTTCTGCAGCGCACGTTCCGCTTTATTTTTTCAATAAATTCTTATTTAATGACGATGCACGGCAAAATACTGCTTGGGCAACTTTTGCGACAAATTTAGGCAAAACGTTCTTCAACCTAATTGTAGTTAACGTTCACGTACAAAGCTGGTTCTTTCAATAGCTGCATATTTAGGCGGTCTTTTGGGGATTCCTGTTGGAATCCGCACAAGCCCCGCAGTGTGGATAGGACAACACGATCAAGGGCGTGCGCAAGGGGGGTTTGGGGTTACCCCCCCCCCCCTTGGGCTTGATATTTTA
>JGI24021J15306_10013038_pt1 | contig 10337 bp, 4 predicted proteins | sample Ectturendosymbi1_FD_15306 | JGI IMG/M metagenome (IMG submission 15306) | reverse complement strand
AAGAGAAATGTCATAAGAAACAAAATTTCTTTCAATGATTACAAAGACGTCTTGTTCTCAGGAAAAGAAGTGTTGAGGACGATGAATGTCATTCGAACTCGTCAATACAATCTCTCCACAGAACAAGTGAATAAAATGGCTCTCTCTGCCAAAGATGATAGGAGAATAATTCAACCCGACAAAATACAGACTCTTGCTCACGGCTTTCGAGGATGAGGACAGGGGAACCCTGGGGAATACAAGGGTAACTGGGGAACAGAGGAGGACAGGAACAAAGGGGGAACTGACTGGGGGTAAAGGGGGACAAACTGGGGGGAAAGGAAAGTGGGACAAAATCCCCAAAACCACTCTACTAAGTTGATATCTGCCGACTTTTCCCTTTATAATTGCGTTTATTCTGTTTTAAGTCAGTTATCAAGAATTATAGCAAATATTGGCGATTCACATAAAAGTAGTATGTACCAAAATGTCCAAGCTTTCATCTTGGAAGTAAATAGTACCAGAATTGGTATTAAACTACCAGTTGACATGTGTGTATTGTGTAAGGTCTTCACTCCCACACGCAACGCGCCAGACTTCAAACATGTATCGCAGTAACAAAGAACACACAAATACATGAAAGTCCACGAGGATATATACATTGCGTATATACCAACTCTGGCAGTCGCAGTCCTGCCTTATAACACCATGATTTATTATCCTAAGCTAAAATCTAATTACTTTCACCATAGTTGAGAGACTTGACACCACTTTACAAGTTCACAACTTCATTCGGGGCTGTCTGCAGGCTCCATGTTCAATGACGTGGATATCGCATGCTCATCGGAAACTAAAATAAGACAAGCGGATGGAATACCTTGATTTTTTAGACCTTGGAGCACTAGCTTGTTAGTGAATGTCGACCAGACCACACGCCAAAGAATCAATGATAGCGTAACTCGAGTCAATGACTTGACTCGACTCGAGTCACGATTTTTGGTGACTCGGACTCGACTCGAGTCACGTTGAGAAAAACGGTGACTTGACTCGACTCGAGTCACGTTTTTCACAGAATGACTCGACTCGAATCACAGTTAATGACTCGAGACTCGAGTCAGAGTCATTTTTACAAAATCTCTGAGTTCCTCATGGACAAACCCAGTTCGTTTGCGCATAAAGAAATTAGCATTTTTTGCTTCAGTGATGATCAAGATTGGCGCAAATTTTCTGATTTGCCTGTCTAGTCGTGCAATGCTGCATTTTAGGGATCAAGTGTCCCCAACTTGCACAGAGTTAGACCTGAGACTTTGCACTGAGGGGTCAGCAGGGCACAATGTATTGAATCCTTATAGTGGTTTAATGTAGTATATGCATATCATGATCGTGGCAGTGGGCCTCAAACTGTGACCTTGAGTCTTTTCCAGATATTTCAGATTTAAATCCAAACCATAAACTATATTGTGAAATATAATGCAAATGCGAATGCTGAATCTTGTTTAAATCCAAGTTTCTGCCACTGTTATTAGCTTAAGCCTATGTGGCGACGTGATTATGCCACATATAATGTATAATTCGTAGCAGCAATAGAAGGGCGAACCTGGTCAAATGCGTAATCTCAATTGCTATTATGCTGAGGATTGTCAGTTCGACCCTTTCTTTGGTTGGCTCAGAGCGACGCAGCATTGTGCCTGCCACCAATGGTTCCCAACGTGTCGGTGGGTGCAATCCAGTGTTAACCTGCAGTCCTTCAGTAACCTGCAGTCCCAAAACAGAACCGAAAGTTACAGTATACTGCAGTCATAAAACTGAACGAAAGTTGCGAAGAAGTTCAAAAGAAAATCATCAATTCCACTCCAAATCTGTTTAGGAAAAAATGATAACATCCAAACCATCAATATATTGAAATGCTGCAAGATTTAAATCGAAGTAGCCTACATGTTCATCTCCGGTCTTTTTCATGTATTGGGCATGTGAAAACCACACTTTCAATGCAAGGCAACTCGAGAGGTTGCAACAACATCGATGTTGCAATGAACCGCACCCATTGCATGTTCTTTTTGTGAAGGTTGCATCTGGCACGACCTTCACATCCTGGTCAAAGCACCACTTTGTTGTGATTGGAAAGGCCAAACAGCAAGTGCACAAAGCTTCACACTGTGGGAACAAGCAACAATGAAGATCCCACGTCGTGCTCATTTTATTTCTGCTTGTTCGCGCCACATGGGTGTTGTTCTTCATGCACATCCCATTCGTTGTGAACCGCACATTCAACACAGTGCTAACTGAGAGGCTGCAACACTTGCACCAAGGTTGGGCTAGACCAGTGTTTCTCAAACTTTTTTATTCCATCGCCCCCTTTCACTCTCTACACGTCGTTTTCGCCCCCCACGCCTGATAAAGCAAACACAAGGTAGTAATTTTAAAGACGTTTATGTATACAAAGTATTAAATAGCTGAACTAAGGAATTGTTTTACGACGCTAATATTACGTTCAGAATTCTAGTGAAAATAATCCAAAGGCTACGAAGCCCGAGCGCCGGAGCTGGGCATTTTGCCTGGAGCCGGAGCTCAGTTTAAAAGTTAGGACCGGAGCCGGATGTATAGTCATTTGAGAGGTAGCTCCGGCTCCAGGTTCCTTCCTAGATACTAACGGTTTTGCCAAATAGACTTGCGTGTGCTCTTTGTAGTATACTAAACGCCATTGCTACGAGTTATGACACCAGACTGCAACATTGGATCTGCAAGCCTTTGATGTGTCTTTGGAAAGGCTGTGACATCGCTAACGCTATGACATCGTAATCACTAAGGCTGTTACATCCTAGCTGGCAGGCGTGGTGTTACTTTTTGAACGATGGTTCTCAAAAACTGTTCTAAGAGCCCCATGCAGCTCCCAAGCATCTTTTGTGCGGCTTTTAGCAATCTTTCTGTAAGATTATATTTGCATAAGATCTGATGATGCCTACTTCGTAGGCGAAATATATACTTTGTAAGAGCTTAGTGTCTGATTTTTGCTGGGAAAGGATTCCTTTCGATAGGTAGTGTCTTTCAGTATCACCTCTAATATTTTGTGCAACAGGCTTCGTTAGTGCCATGAAACAAAACGTGTCAATTGACTCGTGGTAATTTTTTTGTGCGGCTATCTAACAAAATCGTAGGTCTGGATTTGCTCCTTCAGCGAAATGGTTGAGAACAATTGTTGTGGAAGTAAGAAGAATCTTAACTACCATAACATCTTACTTGCTAGTCAGAATGATCAAACCGGGTCTGTAGTATAGCAATCTTAAAGAACTGAGCTATAATGAGTAGTTATATAATATAATATCCATAGCTTTTGTAGCTGTGTAGTCATGCTGTTAGCGGGGAGCATGATTAACCCTGATAGCATTGCAGATATGATACCATTGCAGATTTAAGCGTGAAATGCACGGCACGCCATTGTAAGGTAGGAATTTTTATTAGAAACCATTACGCATAGGCTACTAGGAAGGTTTACTAGATTATTGGCAAAGGTCATTAGGAAACATCACGTTTACAAGCAGTAGCATAGCATGAAAGTAATAAATAATTGGTAGCGAACTAGCATTGCTATGCATAGCAGTACAATATCTGGAGGTATAAAAATCAACGTAAACAAATGTGGAATTTTCTTGAAGTTTTCATCTGTGGAAAAAATGTATGGTTTCAGCACTATGACCGGTCCTATTTTCTCTTAAGCTTTGCATGTTCAATTGCGGTTTACTCTACGATTCATCACTGCATATTATGAGTGGAAACGATAAAAAAATCAGACGTTTTTAGCTATTTAAAAAAAGTCAAATGTAATTTCTTGCTAGAAGTCATACTATTTATTTGAACAAAGGGCTTTCAAACACATCTTCGCATTTGTGTTGATGCAAATGTGTGCGTGTTTGAAAGAACACATGAGAGTCGACTGTTTTGCGGTCTTTACATAGTTTGCCTGGGCAGCGCTGTTAGCTGGAATCACCAAGACGGCAACAGGCAAAGCATGCAGCGAGTGCAAAACACTTAGTCAATTGGGACTGTCTGTGCTTGAATGCTCGGACACAAATGTAGTTTTCCAAACAGCCATTTTCTTTATTCTGGTTGTAAGAAATTACAAACTGTCCTCAGGCATTGACGGCAAAACCAGCGACTACCTTTGTAGAAATTGTTTGTATTATCGCTATCTTGAGTTACGTGTCAACTAGTAACTATTCTCTGAATCGTTTGAACCTGTGATTGTTCTTTTTTCGCTGATTTCCTCATGGTAAGAGCGCTGCTTGTAAAATACTACCAGATTAAATTACTCAAAAAGGTTTGATATATTCTCTTAATTTTGTGTACATGATTTAATTCATTCTCCATTTAACTTGAGGCACACCAAAACAATTAAAATATTAATGTGTGAAAACGCCCAGAAGCCGGGCTGGAGTGAAGATAAAAGAGAGCTCCGGAACCACACTCATGAAAACCAAGAGCTCCGGAGCTGGAGCCATGTTTATGTAAATAAAAGCTCCGGAGCCAGACCTCTGTCATTTTTGCGATGGCTCCGCAGCCCTGAAATACAGGCGCCATTTCATAACAAAAAAATGTTGTAGAAAAAACGTGAAATTTCGTGTGACTCGACATTGACTCGAGTTTGCAAACCAATGACTCGAAGTGACTCGACAGACTCTGACTCGACTCGACCAAGTCATGACTCTGATCCTGACTCGACTCGAAAAATTTTTAGATGAATCTGACTCGAGGGGCTTGTGACTCTGACTCGACAAAAATGACTCGGACACATCACTGCAATGAATCAACTACTTTTATGTCAACGAAGCAATTTCAATGAGTGAGTACAGCACGCCTACTTATTAGTTTCAATTGGCGATGGTATCTTTTCCAGCGTATTGTTTATTGTTCACATATTACACATCTTTACCGACTTAAGGATTGAGGGCCCCCTAAATGTTGGGGACCCTGGCTGCAGCCCAGTCAGCACCCCCCTAATCCGCCACTGATCAACAGCATTTTGTTTCAAATATTTTGTGATTGATCGTTTGCCATTGATGGGCAGGTATTTTTGTAAACAAATTTCGTCATTTTGGCTAGATAATCGTGATGTGCATTGTGCAGGGGCGTTACGAGGTTAGATGGCGCCTGGGGCAAGAAACAAGTTTGCCGCCCCCATGTTCGAACCTGACGTCTTTCGGAAGCAAACGTAGTGTTTTGAAAAAAGTGCTTATGACATTGTTGGTATTTTAGGCCCCTCGCAGTGATTCGGCGCCCGGGGAATTGTGCCCCCTTGCCCCCTCACTGCGTCTTTGGTGTTATGCAATAAAAATCGGAAAATTTTCCGAAAGCAAACGAATTTTCAAGTCCGAACGTCATGAACATCTACAATTTTCGAACACAATACCGCGTGGATCTTGCACAGGTTGCCAACAAAGGTTACTGGCGGCATTTCAGGTTTCTTTGTGTAGTTTTTGTGTCACTTCTATGCCTGTCTCACTCGTTTTTTGTGCGTGAACCTGTGTTTGTTTTGCTGATAATAAAACTTTTCGGACATTCAACAAGTTACTTTTTTAACGTTAGATAAGTTTGAGAATAATTTTTGAATCGTTGTGAAGGCCGCTTCTTCTCCGTTAACGTCCCAGTAAGCCTGGGTAATGGTGAGAATATAATTAACCAAAATGTATGGTTATTAACTGTGTTTGTTTAAAAAAAGTTACCTGAGCAGTTGGGTTTTCACTGCTATGCAGTCAGTACACATCTGGATGAACTCGTCCTTGAGGCCCCACTAAAAAAAATCCTGGGATCCGCCTATGTCGAAGACCACTGATTTCGCTTATGTGAAACTGTAATGTAAAAATATGATGTTATCTGATGTTGAAAAAGGCGACAATCTGATGTTGACGAGACTGACCCCAGTGGCAACACTGGTCACTGCGCGAACGCAGTGGAGCGCGTACACACAAATTACTTTGACGCGAATGACAAGTTGATGCAAACCAGCCTTCACGTACGGATTACAATCGCGAGTAACAGCAATTTGTAATGCGAAAAGATAATCCACTACAAATGCACCCAAAGGTTGGAAAGCTGCCCATGAGTGTGGCAGGAGATTTAAAGCATGGCTGATAGATCTTGCATGGCTTGAAAAGCAGGATTCTGCTAACAGACCTACTGTGTATTCCTTGTGCAAACTTCAAAAAAAGAAAATCGCAAACTACAAAGCAGCTACAGCAGAACAATGCGGTGGATTACAAAATAAATGCAGTTGCAGGTATTGGAAGGTTGCATTTTCCAGTGGTAACTTAATTTTGTCAAATCTGCAGAAGATACGAAAGTAGAAATTGAGTGTGTAGTTTCTCTTTGATACCACTGATCAAGAACAACTGTTGATCATCTGAGTGAGGAAGTAAAAAAGCATGGAAAAAGCAACGTTAAATTTTTATTTTCCTGTTACAGGTATTACAGGTATATTTCATATATTTTTAGACTAGATTTCATGAACTCGTTGGAAGAATTGTTGGCAACTCTGGTTGCAACAATTCCTAATGCTGTCCAGTAAAACTCATGAGACGATTTGCCAACATTGCTGTTAATGGCGCAATCCTTGATGCCATTTTCAAGTCACACCAGTCACGGCTTAACAGTTGGCTGCTTTATTAAATGCATTCTTATTCGGTCATAAAAGATTGTGTGGCAGCTCCACATAGCTCAGCTGACACTTCAAACTGAAAAAAATTTTGCAACTGTCCAGGGCCGGATTTGGCTGATGTGAGGCCCTAGGCCAGTGATAGTGAACCTATGGCACGCGTGCTGGAAGTGGCATTTGCAGCCCTCTCTGTGGGCCCGCGCACAGTTGTTCCAGTACAGAGTTCGTTACCAAAAAGGTACAGGGACGCGGGCCAGGTTGCTCCCAAGATCGGGAGAGCTACATGAAATGACACTACGAAAGAGCGGAGGATTAGTTACTCTTCCAGTGCTCAATCAGAAACACCCACTTACCCAGCATATAATTTCAGAGATTATCACCCCTTCAAGCCCGTAGCCACGGGGAAGCATTCGTGGGCAGTACCCCCTTAAATTTTGTTGTGTCCAGAAAAAATTCTTTTAAATATATAATAAAAACCAAAATCTTTCCCCTCTTAAAATGTCTTTTCCCTGAAACCTTAAAACTTGGTTAAGAACCTGATCCTCTTTGGTGACATTAGCATTACTTATAGCAGGAACTTTTTAGGGTGCTTTATGGACCCGATTCGAGTCCCGAGAATTGAAAATCGGGTCCCTAGAATCAGAGAAAATTATCACCGGGTCCCTAGAATCAAAGAAAATCGGGTCCCCAGAATCAGGGAAATCAGGCCCCTACAGGTCCATACCAGGTACTTAACATTCTCCTTAAAAACACACTGGTCACAATATTATTTTTGCCAACACTGTTTTGGTTTCGAGCAGTTCTTTAGAAATCAAGCATGATGTCATTCCATTACATTATACACCAAGAAGCATTTTGTGCCAAAAAAGTAGCAAAATTTGACAATGTTTTCAGAGACGTCACAGAAATGGTAAACCACATTATGGTTGGGTTCGTGCTCTTAATTGTCAACAGTTTTAAGCACTGTTTGAGAATGTTCAGGCAGAGTACTATAAGTGTTTACATATGTACAATAATGTTCAGGGGCTGAGCAGAGGAGCAGTCCTGGAGAGATTTTCAGCTTGCTTAGATGAAAACAGGCTGTTCATAAATGAAACGACATGAAAATCCACAGTTCACTAATGTGGCCTGGATTGCCAAACTCCCGTTTTTACAGATTTTATACTACACTTCAATGCACTAAAAAACAAATAGAAGGTGTAGGGAAGAGAGCAGAAAGGGTGGTTTGTAATGTCAAAACATTTGAGAGAAAACTGCAGATTTTTGAAAGAAACATTGAAAGGGGGCAGCTGAAAAATTTTCCAAATCTAAATATGCATTTAAAAAATTCTACAACATTTGCAGACAGTATTATAAGCCCTCAATAAATCTACAAGGAATTTTCTAGCTTTGAAGCAGCCGCAAAGTTGAATTTTTGCAGAAGATTTTTACAACTTCGTGAAATGGAGACAACCCTGCGTTTTCTTACTTTTCCAGATCAAGCTAAAGTTGAAGATCTTTCCTGCTTACTACACTGGTTAGATTTAGAAAATCTAGAATTGGAGCTATTGGAATTTCAAGAAAACTCAATCTTGAAAAACTAATTCTACGACCTGCGAAAGGGTGACAAATGACAGTACACTTGTCACTTAGTTCTGAAAATGAAATTCTTATAGTTTGAAATTCTCTACTAAATATATTTACGTCAGTGAAAGCAATTTCCTTACTTTGTTTGGATCATCTTATGCTTGTGAGTAGCTATTTTCAGCTACGAATTGTATCGTTTCTGACGCCAGAAACAGATGACCTGTGTTCTGCATGTGTTGCTCTCAAACTTACAAAATATGAGCCAAGGTTAGACAAATTGTCAGCAAGCATGGAACAGCAAAAATCGCATTGTTCAAAATCCTGCCAAATGGAAACTCTTACCTTTCAATAAAAAATTGTCTGTATCATTGGAAACTCTGTATTTTTTTAGGTCAAAATATGTTAATACCTAGATGTGTTTTTCTAACTCAAAACCTCAGTTGGTCTATTCAGGTTAAACAGCCATGTTGGCACTTTGGAATACATAAGTGAGTTTAGGGTTGCCGTTTAGGCACTCGGTCTACAAAACGTTCGCCATCACCGCCTTAGGTTGTCACTTTTAATGCACCGAATGCTTAGTGTGGGCATCCTCTCTTCAGTGGCGTATCTATGTAAAATGGCGCCCATGACAAAGTTTAAATGTGCGCCCTTTTCAATAATTTAAATAGTAGATATAGTTATAATTTTTATTTTCTCATAAAGAACATAAATGTTCCAAAATAGAAAATGTGTATTTTTCCTTGAAACGTTTTAGCAAACAAAATTATATACTATCCATAAGGACAAGAAATTTCATACTGTTGTTATTTTCATTACAGTATAAAGAATATCAAAACATTCAAATAAAAGCGTGATCGTAATTTATGTGTAGTATTGACTGACCAAATTGTAAATCGTCCTAAAAAATCATGCAACATAATGCAACTGCAAACGAAAATTTATTTAAAAATGAATCACATCTAATTTGGACGGCACAATAAGTTACATGTGCAAGGGCAAAACGACGCTTAAACGCGCTATAGCAGTGGTTCCCAAAGTGGGTGGTACCGCCCCTCTGGGGGTGGTAAAGCACAAATAGGTGGTTGGGGGGCGATAGGATGATCTGGTTAATAATTACATTTATGTTGTCTTACTAACTTTGAGTCACCAAATGTCATGATAAACTTTATGATCAACTTACATGTATGCCTGTAATTTGTAAACAAAAACTTAGCGTTTTGGAAACAAAATAGAGGTGAAATGCTAGGAGACAAATTGATGAAGTGCAGTGTCCATAACTAAAGGTAATCTGCACAGTAGAACTGTTCTCCTCTGTAACGAAATGATTATGCTTGCAATTTTCGTCAGCTACACTTCTTGGAACGGGTAAACTGCTGCTAAATAATGCCCATTTCGTTGCAGTGACCACCACCGGTCAGGTGTGAGAATGCACTCTTGCACTTAGAATCAGCCTTTAACCAAAAGCGTGAGCTAGTTTTGGATGGAGTGGTTATGATGATCACAAATATAGTAATAACCTTGTAAAAGTTCAATTCGAAAGTAGGAAGGTAATATATATATTTTACAGATAGTGTTAAGTGCCAACAAGAATACGTTACCTATAAAGAGAATCGAAACGATTCTGGAAAACAGAAGTGTGTTTCAGAATGCACTTCAAAGTTTACCTTGAGCAGCACCAAAGAAATCCAGTGCAAGAGACATAGTAGAGCCAGTGGACGACTGCAAGTGCCACGGTTAAGTTCAAATACTTTTAAAATCTGCATATTAAAATCCTGCACTGCTCCGAACTCAAAATATGCTAAACCAACCAGAGTGGTAAACGAAGCAGAATCATGTATCGACCATATGTATCAGAGATGAGCGGACTGTGAAATTTTACAGTCCGAGTCCAGTCCTGATCTGATGAAACTGAATCCGATCCAGTCCTGTTCTGCAAAATTTTTGAAAATCATCAGTCCGATCCGGTCCAGATCCACCCATGCTAAAGGAGATAGGGCTATTTTTATTTTGCCTCATGAGGCAAAAGCACTACTGGAGCTATTTTGCCTATAGCCAAATACAATTGATTGAAGACAAAATAGTTCCAGTAGTGCTTATATACAGCACTGTGAATGCGAACTAGTCCATATTATACTCCCAATCATTT
>JGI24021J15306_10013034_pt1 | contig 10339 bp, 5 predicted proteins | sample Ectturendosymbi1_FD_15306 | JGI IMG/M metagenome (IMG submission 15306) | reverse complement strand
GTACTTAAAATACTACAACTTACTTAAACGCTTACAGCTTCTAAAGTCACATTATGAAAACCAAAAATCCACTCCAGTTTAGACAGTTAAATGTGCATTGAACGCAGCATGGTAAGAAAAAATAGCAATATGAGACTGATACACGCAAATACTGCAGCCTATATGATCAACTACTAAGGAATGTGTACCAATGCACATTTCCAATGACAAATGATTTATAACCTCAACAAGAATATATTATAAAACCGGCAGTGCTTCATTGCATTAGCACAAGTGAACTATGTAGTACTGTTCATGAAAACTTCATTTCGCAGCATTAAATTCAAGCAATAAATTTGGCAGGATGCAACGTATGTAATTCAATGCATGAAACAAACAGAAAATATGAAAATCTAAACAGTATGAAATCACATCTACATTACCACCACACAACACATTACAGCTGCAGTTACGTAGTTAATTTTATTCATGAATACATCATGGAAACAGGTTTGCACTTGCAAATCTCACAACATCAAGCAAGTTTGAAGCACGAAAACTTCGCACTATCATATCACAGCTACACCACATTGCTACTGCAAAACATTTCGCAGCTACAGCTACATTTTAGGTGTACGCATTACAGCATCAAAAATTTGAGGTTTACAAAAATTAGGGTTAGTTGGAATGGTGAGTTACCACTACACGTTCCTGATTTTTAAATGTTTCTAACTCTACCCAAATTTAAATAAAGTTGTTTCAGTTGGTCCAATTTTGATTTGGGCTGTTGTAATTTGCTCAATTGTTTATAATACATGCAAATCTGAAGGACACTCTTCCAATTCGACCAGATGTTTCTAATTGTACCCAAATTTTAATAAAGCTGCTTCAATTACCAGATATGATTAAAGCTGCTGGAATTTGCCCAAATGTTTCTAGACGTATGCACAATTAAATGAAGTGGTTGTATATTATTCAAATTGGAATGAAACTGTTTGAAGTTCCTTAAAATTAAAAAAGTTGTTTAAAGTTCCCCTAAAATGAATAAAGCAGTTTGAAGTTACCCGAAATTAAATAAAGATGTTCCACTTGGCCTGAATTTAATTGGAGCCATTCTTGTTCCACCAGAGTTGATTTAGCCTGTTGGAATTTACCCAAATTTTTCCAATACCGGTAGATGGAAACATGTTTAACTTTGAATGAAGTCGTCCCAATTTGCTCAAATTTCATTAAGGTTGTTAAAATATACCCAAATGATTTTGATTTTATCTAAATTTGAATAAAACTCTTACAATTCACCCAGACATTTTTGAACGTACAAATATTTTAATGGAGATTTTCTATATAGCCCACCTTTGAACAAGACAGTTTGAAGCTACCCACAACTGATTGAAGCTGTTGTATATTGGCAAAATTTGATTTGACTGATGAACTTCACCCAAGTGTTTCCAATTATCTAAATGTTTTTGTTTTCACCCAAGTTTGATTGAAGCGTTTCTCATTTGCCAAGATTTAATTGAAGCTGTTGGACCTTATCCAAATGCTCCTATTTTACTCAATTGTTTCTAATTTTACCCAAAACGTTAGTTGGCCCAAATTTGATGAAGGCTGCTGGAATTACCGCATGATAGTAGTTCACTCAAGGGCAGTGTTTATTTTGCCATCAGAGGCCAAAAAGATGGTAAAATAGTCTCAGACTATTTTGCCGTTTTGGTCACTATTTTGCCGTTGATTTGGTTATTATTTTGCCTTAGTTTGGAAAATAGACACTACCTCACTTACATGTGAAGGTAGCTGCATACTTTGCCCAAATAATGGCCAATTTTGCAGTGTTGGGGATGTGACTGCACCCCCTGCATTCCCATGCCGTACACTTATGAATAAGAACGTACAATAAAACTTGAAGCAGTCTGACTCAGTGCAACAAAATAACTGCTCAAAAGACATGACTCATGCTATCGCTTTCCTATCTTGACTTTTATTCAAATCTCAATATACTGTAGAGTAAACCAAAATACACCAAACTACACCCTCGGGCCAGATTAGTTCCACGAAGTAAGCTTATCGGACCTTCAGCTGCACTTTTCCACAAATGATGTAAAATGCCGTCATTAGGAAAAGCATAGGACCGCCTAAGCGACAATGATATATTGCTGCAAAGTTGGAACTAATGCGCCACTCGTGTGTCCAAATTACGTGATTTTGTCAAGAAGTACATTATTATATCATATTCCATTGTAGATACTTTCAAAGTTAGTGGTGTATGAACGAAAACGACAGCACAAACAACAGCAGTAGTGTTTCATATCTGCAGCCAGTTAGATTGCAAACTAATGTGTATTTGAACGGCCTTTTCAAACTTTTTAAGAGTAGCCAAAAATAGGCAAACTTCATGTCCGGCGGTTGAACGTGCGCGGATACATAAACTTTGGATGTGAAAGGAATCTCAGAAAAACATTACAAAAACACTTCGATTTAGCAAAAGTGCAGTTCACAGCATTATCAAAAAGTGAAACATGGAATTTATAGCAACATGAAAGAACTGGTAGACCTGCAAACTAGAGATGAGCATTGGACTGGACTTGGATTAGACTGGATCCAGACTTTGACGAATTTTGTTGAATTTGGATTGGATCCGGCCTGTAAAGCTCTTGATAAATCTAGGATCAGGACCGGATATGGATTGACTTAATTGAAAACTTTGCGTAATTTTTGTTTTAGAAAAGTTAATTTTTTGGTCTTAGTCGGACTTGGATTACAAAATTTTCGTACTGTTTGGGCTATGGTGGACTTGGACTGACCTTTGAAATTTCAGGACTGGATCTGGATCGTAAATAATGACAGTCCGCTCATCTCTGCTGCAAACCCTCACGAAGTTATGATCATGTCATCTGATGAGCGGTTATGCGATACCCTACTAGCACTTCTCGAAAATTAAGCGGAAATCTAGGGAAAATGGTACAGCTAATATTGTTAACTCGGCTTCAGGTCGTCTGAACGACGAGGCCGTTTTTCTTTGATAACGTTTTCATGAATAAATTTGTTTTTGTCTTTATACTTTGCGTATTTACAACATAGCATCGAACAAAGTGCTTATACGCCCGCACCCGTCATTCTCTCACTTATCAGACTTGTGGTGAAAACATCAGGTGATCTGTGCTGTGGTCGATAAATTAGTGACTAGACAAGTGAACGGTGGAATTCTCTCAACCCTGAGGTCGCTTCGTCCCAAAAAGCAACAAACGCCCCGTGAACGCGTTATTTTATGGCATGAGCGAAATAAATCACAGATAATTTCCAAAATGCAGATGATTGGGTTTGCAGCAATGCTTCATTGGTTGTCATCTTGGTCATGGCAAAATTGTAGAAATGCCACAAGACATAAAGTAATAAAATATTGAAAACAATCTTATTTGTTCAACGCTTTCACAGAATCGGCCAAATGACCAGCTGTTTACGACCTGCTTTTCCGACTTTTTCTTTTCTGAAGTAGACCAAAATACAAATCGATACACAGCTTCGCTTAAAAAACACACTGCTTTCCTTTACAAATGCTGCTTTTCTTCAAAGTCACTCATATCCCATAATCACGGAAGAACCAAAGATTACAGTGCAAGTTTGTTGCTCTCTGTTGCGTTCGGTGTTTGATAGAAACAAAAGCGCAATTTTCCCAAAAAAAAACATCTGTTTAAACAAAAAATGTTTCGGTGAATTACAAGCATTGAATCAAACTCCTCAATAGTTTTCGAGTTGAGACTGGTAAAAAGAATTAGATTTGGAAAAATCAAAATTTTAGGAATCCTATCCAAACTGTTTATTCTGTTATTTCGTTTTTCTATGTAATCAGTAAACACATTTCAGAAATGTTAACCTTTCACAGTTATTTTGAAGTAGACTAAATTAAAATTTTTGAAAATCCAAAATCAACATTCTGCTAATGTTGTTGGTTCAGTGTGAATTAGGGAAGCTGAAAGAGTTTTTATAGAGTTTCCAGGTTCAATACAGCTTTGAAAATTATCAAATTTAATAATCTCTTGATAAAATTTGACTTCATTGGCATTTTCATCAGTTTTATCTCATAACCGTCTTCATTTTATTCAGTTTATTTATCTGTGAATATTATTCGCACGTGAATTGACTATGAGATGCTTCATTGTGATTCTAACAAAAAAAGCGTGTTTCAATGTTTTCATTTTTGGACTAACGTGAAACATTACAGTAGTGTGAAACAGTTTTGCTAAATAAATGAGTATTGCAGCAAAACGTAGAAATAAACGTGAAGCTTCGTAAAAATACATTTTTCTAATGACAGTAATGCAAGTACGTTGTTATTGAGATTTGCATTTCCACCATTAGCATCGAAGTTTGTTCTTCGTAGAAAAGGAACTGCTGCAAGTTTCATAATGATTTACCAATATTCTGTAATATTATTCAAGCGAAAATTTACCTGTACTTATAAACTCGGATGTTTTCACGTAGCGCTTGGTGCGAACCTCCATTGGTTCTTCTGTTGTTTTGTTTACCTGTTCAAGGCGTGTTCCGCAATGCTTTACGCCAAGTCATTTTTAAGCTGGCAAAAAAACTCTATGTAGAATATCTCAGGCAGTTTTCCAAAAATCACTACCAAACAATCATTTCACTTAGCGGAGTATTTTTCAGCTCAACAGTGGTGAACGTTTCTGATAGTTATATTTCTTATAAAATTAACGTGGCGTTTTACTGTAAATAAGATTCACACATACAACGTGTTTTCTTCGCACCCTGCACAATTTTACATAAATTGCCTAGAAACAACGCTTCACCGAACAGGATTCGCTTCAGCTAGTCTGTGTAGCTTGAATAACTGAAAGAAGCAGTTATACAGCTTATGGCAGGGTGTATGTTAGAATCTGCAGGCTTGTCCATGGGAATGTCATTCCTATGGGAATCCCATGGGGAAACGTCCCATGGGATGAGACAGGCATAAATTGCTATGGGATGGGAATGGGACAGATAAATATGTCTCATGGACAACCCTAGGCTTGCCCATGGGAATGTCATTCCTATGGGAATCCCATGGGAAACGTCCCATGAGATGGGATGAGATAGGACAGGCATAAATTGCTATGGGATGGGAATGGGACAGATAAATATGTCTCATGGACAACCTTGAGAATCTGTGCTACAGGCTCATTTGCGGCGGCGGGTAACGCGATTGACCGAAACGTTGGCAATTTTTTAAATAAAGAGTAAAGTTAGTTGGTCACGCTAACTTGGATTGGAGCTAGAAAAAATTATGCCCTTCTGGAAAACAGGCTGATGTACAAGATGAGATTTTTATTCTAGAATGCATTGGGTTGACAAACGACTTATTAATGTGTTTAAAAAAACACTATCCATTGTCAATACGCTGAAGAGAAACAAAAACTGTAGGAAAGTTTGACTCCTCCCTTGTCTTACAGTGGACTTCACCATTTTTATCTGAAGGTTAATGCTTAAACCGGAGATAGGGACGTTTCTCAAACTAGCTACCAATGCAAAAAATGCTGAGTAAAGCTTTCAAGAGCGGCCAGGCAAGTACGCTATGTGTTGTAGAATCAAACACTTCATTGGCTGATCTCTAGCCCTTATATAGGCACTACCAACAGTTTCAGTGATAGGAGCAACGTATTGTTTTGTAACATTGTGGGCAAAACTTGTTGATACTATCTATTCCTGGTGCATTCAATTGTCAGCGTTCTAAATGTTAGCTTTGCATTGCATTTTTGCACGGAATTTAATTGTAAAAATTGCAGGCTGAGTATCAAACTGGGAAGAAATTTTTCTGGCATTACGAGGAAACAAGCCAGCTGCAACGCCCCTGACCGTTTATATAAGAATAAATTGAATGTGAACAAAAGTGAGCAATGGTCGCTGTTAATGACATTTTTGAAAATAAATACCTGAACATCATGGTGCTGTTTGAAAGATAACGGAATGATCAACCAAGTCAGAAGCATACGGTGATCCGGGGATGGGGATCGATTTTACTGACAGCTCGAAGTCGTAAGATTGTGAAGAACGGACGCGAACAATCACTCACCGATTTCCGAGATTTAGCAAACTAAGACACCAGATGAGCAATAGCAAGGGAGGTGTTCAGCATAAGATTGTGAAAACTCATGCACACTCCTGGTCCAGGTGAAACGTGAGTTTACTAATGATAGAACCGGAACAGTGAAAAACAGTGGAATTGCTGAAAATCATGTTGACTTAAGCGTATGCTTTGTTGTCCAAGGATTAAACACAAAAATTAGAGCTTGAGGTGAAGTTATGGTGAAACTTAGTAGATTTACTTTAACGAAAACTTATATCAGCCGTGATTTTCTGAAGCTGGGAGTTTTACTGTTACGTAGCGCTGTGTGGCCAGAATAAGTTTTTTTCATATAACAGCTCTAGATTCCGTATTTCCATAATAGCCTTTCGTATCAAGGCTATCGAAAAACTACATTTACTATGATGTTTGACAAAGCAGACCTTGAACCAAAGAAGTCTCATAAACCTTGCACTTTTTTGAATGAAATTCATGTTGAATTCTTTAGCTGAAACTCCTTTTATGTATAGAATGCTATCACATTAGATAAGTTTGATTATAACAACAGTAGGCCAGAAGTTATTTTAAGTGAACTTACTTGATATTTTCGGCATTACGAAAACTGAAAGGAATTTTACCTGCAGGAAAGTTCAGCCTCGAACAAGGTTAATTTTGAGGAAGTTGTGTATACCTTTAGCATTGAGCCTTTTTATTTTCAAAAGAAAGGAAACAAAATCGGTCGAACTATTTCACTGAATTATTCATTTCCATGACAACGTCCATTATTTCTAAGTAGCTGCAGCAGCCACTTACCTTAAATTGTTTGGGTGAATATCTCGATATGAGTAAACGTTTTGTTGATTCACTTTTTTTGTATGGTGCAGCATAAATTAAAAAAAGGCTGCATCTGGCAACCTGAGAAGTACGGAAAATGGCGATGATTTTTCTTGCAGTCCTTTGCTTGAGCTTTTTATCAGTCGAGGCGTTTGATAGCTGCTGCAACTGCCGTAGACCACACATGGTCATGAGCACAATGCTTCACATATACAGAGAAGTGGACCCCGGTGAGTTACTTAATTTTCTTATATTTAATCTTTTCACTTGCTTTGACTTTTGTAATTATTGGGAAATATATGCTTTGTTATTTTTTCAATCTTGTACAAAAATGGAACGGCATGCTTAAGAAATCGGACAAAATTGGACGTATCTCTTAGAGGAAGTTGAGCTAGTTAACTGCATTTCTTGTTCAATATTTCTGCAGAGAATATCAAAAACATTTGCCAAAAAAGCAAAAACGTTAACGCATGTGTCTTCATTCCAAAACAGTTTTCATGTGCTCCGCGGGGATGAAAGACGGAAGAGTGCCTGACCATTACATCACGGCTTCTTCATCTTGGTCAGAAGATTACAGTCCGTATTTTGGAAGGCTTGACAACCAAAAATCTTTTTCACACCCCTCCCATTGCGGCGCGTGGTCTGCGAAATATGGTTTGTGCGAAGTGTCTGCAGCAAGTGGTTGAAAAAGTGTTTCCTATGAAAACTCTGCGAAGGAGAGACTTCAAACCTTCATTTTCATTTGTGGAGTGACGTGTTTAGGTTAAACAACAGCAGTTGTAGAACGAATTTCTGAAATATTGTTTAAAAATGACGAGTGTGAACAATTTCTTTTTAGAAATGCAAAAGCAAACGGCACAACTTTCCGTAACAATTTTACTTCATATTTAAAGTTAAATGATCGCAATCAAATCTTAAGTTTATCACATTTTAACCAGCACAGGCAGGTGAATGGATACAGGTGAGGATACCCGAAAAAGTAGCGGTGACCGGTGTTGTGACGCAAGGCCGGGCGTCCAACGACGCCGAAGAGTGGGTCACACAATATGAGATCTCGTACAGCCATGATGGACATGATTTCGTACCAATGCAAGACATGTTCGGAGATTCATTGGTAAGTTTGTTTAAGGGAAACAAGGTTTAGATATCCGGGAATCGGAAGCGCCTGCTTGTAACAGAGTTTCCTGTTTTGCTGGGGCTGTTCGCAAACGTCTCAGAAAATGCAACTAGTACAACGTATGCGTTGATGAAATCTTATATTCAAGAAAAAATTCACGCCTGATTTTTCAGATTTGTTCTCTAATATTTCCCTAAACGACTGTGAAATCAGGGTTATGCACAACTAATTTGAATGTTAAAAGAAGCTACAGATATATAACAGCATCAATAAGGGCTACGAGCTAAATATGCTGCAGCATGTACAACATTCATAGCCTCTACATTTCCCTTAACACTGTTTTTGTTATCAATCTCGTCTACCTCGTGCAGATCTTTCCCGGCAATCACGACCGTAAGACAAGCGTGGTGAACAAGTTTCCTCACCATGTTTTGGCCAAGTACTTCCGCTTGAAGGTGCTGGCTTTCCACGGCTGGCCGACTCTGCGCATGGACTTCATGACGTGCTGAAGCAACCAGGAATCGTGTTTTTCAGAGCAGTCGGAGATAAATTATTGCACAAAAATAAACAGCGATGCCTGAATTTAAGCAAATGCTTGATAAGTAACGTTTTTCGACAATACATGTAGCCAGTTCGTAGGAACTAAGTTTTACTTTCAGGCTCACTGAAGACATAGCTTTTAGAGTAGGTTTCCCAATTTTTTTCAGACAATGTACCCCTTCAGCATTTTGCACCCTGAAAATTTCTTGTGACAAAAAGGACGAATGAAACAACAAAATCCACTGAATCTTTTGTAAAACTTTTACAATTTTAGTACTATATAGGTGGACTCTGTTTTTGTCTCGAAGTTAATGTACTTAACAATGAGGATATGCAGCAAGGATTTTTGGAAATGATATTCGCTGATGGATGTACAAATATTTTGAAATAAATACAATCACTTATGAATATATTTCCCCTTCTATTGGTAACTTTAAATGAACCCTTTCAAATAGGCAAATGTGGCCTTAGGGGTGCATATGCCCCAGGTTGGGGACCCATGTTTCAGAGGATGTCATGCTGACTTCGAAATCCTTCGTGGCCACCGTTACGCTTCCTCACAATTTTCATGCAACGTTACAGACTTCTTATGGATAAATTTGGAACTTACCAATACTCAATACTTCGAGTTACGACACAAGGTTAAACTTTGACCGTAACACCAACCACAAAAGTTTGAATTTTTAGTTGTGAGCGAAACATGATGACCCATACGTCTGCAGACTATAGATCATAAGAGCTATCAGCCTACTGAACTTGGCATCAGCAAATCGTTCACCAACTTTTTAAGTAGCTTGCGGTATAAACGGACAACGCCTAAGTTAGCTAAAAAGAAAGCATCTGAAAGGAATTAGCGCTGAGACCTCGTCATCCCTGTGGAGGTTTTGGTTGGTTGGGGATGCCACGCCCCGCAACAACAATGAGAACTTTCTAGTATGCATTTTAAACAGCAGTGCACCAAGAGCGGAGTAAATGAAGCAAAGTGCGTCGTTCCACGCTTATGAAAACATCAAGAATAAACTGAGGATTTCTTTGAAGAGGCACTGCTAGACGCTCAATACGCTTGGTGTTCTAGTCTTCTTCCAGTACGTGACTTCCTATGCTCAAACCATCTTAATTCCTACCTTGTCACGATTTCAATTCCTTCCATCAGCCTAAAGTCTAGTTCCTCCTCTTATAACAGAGGTGGGCAATTAGAGGCCCGCGGGCCACACGTGGCCCGTCACAACGTGTGCAGTGGCACGCGGAAGCAATTAGGAAAAACTTTTGAATCTGAAAATTCCTCCCACTAAAAGTAAATTTCAGTGCAAAGGTTTATTTGAACCGAGACTTGCTTCTATTTCCATTAGAAGTACTGCCCTCTCCTGAACGCGGCCTTCTCAAAGTGGCCCCCGAGCTAAAGTAATTGCTCCCTGCGTTAGAAGATTATTGTAGAGTAGGTCACTCTCTAACGCAGGAGTCGGCAACCTATGGCCCGCGGGCCGGACGCGGCGCGCCAAGCAAAATCATCTGGCCCGCAGCCCCTTCACCAAATTGTATTAACTGTATGGCTCGCCTAGTGGTATTATATCTCATGAACTGTCCTCCTTGCAACATCTTGTTTTGCAAACTTATGAAAAACCGCACTGTGCTATAATGTATTGCATGTCGCATTTTGGGTTTTCGTTGTGAAATATGAGAATCAGGAGTTTATCTGATTAAAATTCCATAAATCCCCAAGATTTAACAACAACAAAGGGAACGGAATTGTTGGTGAAAATTAATACGGCTCGCCATACCTTGCGGAGTTTGTTTTTGGCCCGCGAGTCGGGGAAGGT
>JGI24021J15306_10013033_pt1 | contig 10339 bp, 8 predicted proteins | sample Ectturendosymbi1_FD_15306 | JGI IMG/M metagenome (IMG submission 15306) | reverse complement strand
CTTTAAACGCTGCGGTGGGAGTAAGCAAGCTGTGTTGAGAGAAAAGCTAGCGCACAAAGTGGAAGACAACATCGGATTGAGTCAAACAACACAAAGCATCGCAATAATTATTTAACATGGGGGAGTACTGTAGGCTGTGGAACTTGAAAGAAGTGGAAACTCTGAAATAATGATCACATATATATATATATGCTGATTGCAGCGCTATTACTGCTACTAGCTACAATTTTTTGTTCACGTGTGTCAGTTGCTTTATTATATTTTATTATTACTAAGAATAGGGCTGGCATGCGTGCTAAACAATTGATTTTGTCAACCTTTTGTGCTTCATTCAGAAGCTACTTTCAATCTGTCAGTAGTTTCAGTTTAATTTGTTATCAATTTTCTCATGTGTTATAACAATCAGTTGTTTTATTTTAGGCATGCCTAAAATTGACTTGCTTGGATGTGGTAAATTTTTTATGTGATTTTGCATTGAAAGTATGAATAAGTCATACAAATGGATAACTAAACATGACATTGTTTTGGAATTTACATCTGAACAAGAAAAATGAGAGAATAGCACTTAATATTTGTTGAAAATAAAGCTTATATTTAAAAAAACCTAGGTTGTTAAAACACATGTACATATTATCCTATGTAATTCATCTGCTAAATTTTTAAGTCATAACGAAATGTGTATCATATTAGCAATCCTTGAACAAATATGTTTTATTTGTGCCAACTAGTTTTTAATGTGTATTTGTTACAACCATTTCATGCAGAAATCTTGAAAATAGCTTGTATATTTTTATGTTAGCCACAGTGATAATGAGATTCTTTTTTTTCACTACATGCTATTTTAGAAATTTGCATAAATTAATTCCAGTGTACCATATCAGCTGTACTTGTTTTGTGGTGATATAACTGTGGTACTTGCTGTATTGACAGAATAGAGTAAGCGGTAGAAAAATAACAAGAGTTTTACAAAGTATTTATGATGAATTAAGATGATTTGAAGATATATCAGTGATTGTAATTATCAGTCTATTTCACAGTAATTATATTTCTGGAAATAATTTTATATTATTTAAGCAGAAAATTGATGTCACAGAAAATTCTGTATAGTTTACAGTGTTTATAGTGAGTTCATCATTTATTTTATAAAGATCAAATGACCTTAAACTCTCTGTTTGCAATTTAGAGGTATTTTCTTATGCTGTCGTATAAAGATTGATATATTGCTTAATATTAGCATGAAGTAATAATAAAAGAGCAGTGCTATTATCAGTGGTCATAAACTTAAAATCACTGCTTTTAAACTTTATTATCAAACAACATCATCTTTGTAATCCAGCCAATCTATTTAATCTTTCATAGCATGCATTCTATCCACCTCAACTTGTCTTCAGAATGAATCCTTGAGGTAAAGAATGTAATTATAATAGTTATAAATTTGAATTACATGATTGTGAAGTTTGAATGATTTTACAGAATTTTTTTTGTATTGATATTTGCAGTGAAAATGTACAATGTTCAACCATAACAATCATCATCCAGAAGTGACAGAAAAACAAGAACCAGAATGGTATGATAAAACATTTTTTTTGTCGTGGTCAAATAGTTCTCAATGACTATTATTATTATTTTTTTTGTGAAGCAGAGTGGTAATTTCTCTGGTTATTCCAACTTTGCCAAGGAAGACTTTCATATACATGATGAAACAGATCACTGTATTGGTCGAGGAAGTTTTGGTGAAGTTTACAAATATGAACACAGAGACATGAAAACGGTTGCTATAAAGTTCTTCCCTGTTACAGGAAGTTGCGATACCATGGATGATCGCTTGAAAGCGTGAGTTAAAAGTGGTTGCATGGTTTGTGATAATCTTACTAAATTTTAAACTGTTCAAGTTTTATTTTTGGGCTTTTAGTGCTTCTAATCATACCCACCATACCACTGCGGCAAGCTTGAAACAGCTGCAAAACATGCTAAAGTGAAGAGTTTTGAAGTGATTTGAAAATGCTTATCTACAGCAACTCCTCTCCAGTTTTTGTTTGTTTTTTTGCTTCTTTACTGATACTGTAATACAGAGAAAGTTGAGATCAACCTACTTTGATTTCGGTTTTAACTTTTGTTGCAATTCGTTCGCAGTTCTTATGTTAAAGTGGAAGGTTTAAGATTGTACACAACTTAAAAATTCATATATTCCAGAAATGTCAGTCACAGAAATCAATGTTTATGTTTATTTCATTTAAACTGATTAAAAAATTGTGCAACCCGCAAATGTTTATTTTCACAAAACTGATTTGAAAGATGCCCAACTGGCCATTTTTTCTATCTTTTCATTCTGACTTCTTTATAAAGTTTGAAAAATGTGGTTGGAGTGTGTATGTTGGCAATCATTGCATTTTGAATTGAGTTGATTGCCAAAGTTATTTATGCTTTTCAATAACATATTGGATGTGGCAAACTGGATTTATCATCTCCATACACAAGAAGGGAGAATGCACTAACTACCTTATCCTCCCTGGAAAAGTGTATGCCAAGTGCCTTGAACAAGGATCTGCGAAATAAATGAACCAAAGCTGAAGGATATTCAGTGCGGTTTTCGTCCTGTCCATAGCACTACAGACCAACTTTTCAAGAAATCTTGGAAGTATGTCAAAGATGACTCAAAAATGCATACATACGAACTGGTTTCGAGTGAAAATTTTAAGGAGTTTTCCGGGAGTACGGTGTTGATGGCTGCCTGTTACTGGCCGTCAAGTCACTGTATTCCTGATCAAACGTTTGTGCCCGTATTGGTAGAGTTAATAACAAGCGTTCACCGTGTGTGTTGGACTTCGACAAAGGAGTGCGTTGTCACTACTCCTCTTCATATTCTATATGAATTGGATAGACCAGGGGCCTCCAAACTAGGGCTCGCAGGCTAAATCCGGCCCGCGAAGTCATTTCATCCGGCCACGACATTTTGTCAATAATGAGAAAGTAATATATTAACAATTTCCAAAAAGATTATTGATTTGACAGAATGTAACATATCCCGAAACAATCGCATGACGTAAGATGTCCGGCCCTGGAACTGTTGTGTGATAGCTGATGTGGCCCTCGGACAAAAAAGTTTGGAGACCCCTGGGATAGACAGTTACAGCTGGTTCGATGAGGGTGTCACAGTTGGAAGCTGCAGGATCAACCGTTTGCTTTTTGCGGACGATTTGTTGCGGCTTACATCCTTTGAACAAGGTCATCAACATGTACTTGATCGCTTTTCAGCTGCATGCTACCAAACGAGAATAAACATCAGCACTAAAAAGATCGAGGTAGTATAACTCTCCAGAAAGTCAAGCCAGTTCTCTCTTCAAGTTATCGGCAGTACACTGCAGCAAGTCGAGAAGTTCAAGTACCTTGGAGTGGTATTCACGAATGACGGACAACGGAACAAGGAGATAGATACACGGATTGGTAAAGCAAACACTGTACTGCGTGAGCTTTATCGCTCCGTGGCCTTAAAACGGTTCTTTCCAACATTGCAAAGCTGTCATATTTCTAATAGGTCTTTGTTCCGATCCTCACGTATCGTCATGAATCTTGAGCAATGACTGAAAGAGTGCTATCTCAAGTAAAAGCAGCAGAGATGGAATTTTTGCGAAGAGCTCACATCGTTGCGCTTCACAATAAAATGCGTTACTCTGAAATATATAAAGTCCTCAGTGTCGAACCACTTGTCCTCCGAAGCAGAGATCCGAGCTATGTTCGTTCGGCCACGTGTCCAGAATGTCCCAAGAAAGAGTGGCGAGGCAAGTCCTGGTTACACAACGGGGACGCGGGCCAGAGATCGAACAAGGGCCAGGTGGAGTAGTTACGACTCCGTCCTGGCTTGGCCCCGTCTTGGTGTGAAGCCAATAGAACTATCAAAGATTGATGTTGAATGTGAGGTATGTCGAGTCCTTCTAGGACTGCTGACTCCATGACCCTTTCCAGAGGAAAAGTGTGGGTGAAAATGACTGGATATTGGATGTGTGCAACCTGCAAGGTACCTGCTCAATTTTCCATCAAAAAGCAGTTAACAGGGAATCTGCCTTGTGCTCTTCAATTTCCAAGAATTTCTATGTTTCTTTTTTACTATACATACCCTTTTTTTATTCTTAGTAATAGCTATTTCTATGCATTTAGGAGCACAGACAGAAAACTTGTCAACGATTCAGGGCTTGGCGTGAATTTTTATGGCGAAATCACTGCCCTGAACGATTTTCAAACGAGCCCCGTGCACTTCTTTTCAGAATAAAGCGTGAAGCTAGCTTTTTATCGCGGTTTACTCACCCACATGTTGTTCGCATTTTGGGCATCACTGAGTGGCCTGGGCGTGTGGGAATCGTGATGGAGTACCTTGATGGCGGCAATTTGCACGACTTCTTGTCTGAAAGGAATACATCTGACATACCGTGGTTTATTCGCTGTCGGCTTGCTGCAGAGATCTCTTCCGGTCTCGCTTATCTGCACTTCTCTGATAAAGAAAAGACATTTTGTCATGGCGATTTAAAGCCAGAAAACATTTTGTTGACGCATGGCCTGCACGCGAAATTGGCTGATTTTGGTTCCACTAAGCTAAGCATCGCTACTGGAGCATCAACAGCATCGAGTGTCTGCAAGAATACTCAAATTACCTACCAATATGTTGCTCCAGAAGTTTTGGAGGACTCGACACAAAAAGCAAAACCGTCCATGGACATGTACAGGTAAACAAGCGTAATTGAAATTTGTTTGGTAAGTAGTTTTTCCTTTCTTCCAGAATGTACCTTTTTTCGCTAAAAACTTGCTTTCAATGATGTAAACCATGAAAATTAACTTCGACATGTAAGTAGACTATGTTGCAGGATTTATTATAATTAACTTGATGTTGTACTGGAGTGTTTGCATTTTTCACCCTTGTGATTTTGAAGCAAGGTGTTAAGCGTGCGCTTGGAAATGTGCAAGGAAAAGACGAATTGCGTGAAAGGCAATGCCCTACATAAAGAAGATACTGTAGTTCGTCAACATCTTTATTTTCTACAGAAGAGTTGCATTCTTTCGTGGGAGCTTACTTCTGGTTTTAAAAACTTCCTGATTCGCTGCCGGTGTACGAATATATCGTACTCTGAAATCAAGCATTGAGCCGCTGTTTTCGCACCACTTTGCAACTCCATGACTCGCCAGTCGATTGAGCTAGAGAGCTGTTCAAACCCTCGAAAGACTTAGCAAGTCTTCTAGTTGCAATGAAAAAAATGTAAGGTTTGGGTTCGTTTTTTTTGCGAGTGATGTCATAAGTGGAGTAGATTTAGGTCATTTTGATCAAGGTTATCGGGCCCTGGGCCCAAACCGCAAAACGAAAGTATTTCGCTCGAGTTTTTAGTGGAAACTAGGCTAAAACACGAGTCTTTTGAGCCTTTGATTGGCGTTCCAGGGTTTCTGGTTCAAACGCTAGGATAAAATAACCAACTTTTGGGTAAAACAATTTTTTTGGGTAATTTTTACCGAAATTTAGTTTTTTGTCCATAACCTTTGACCCAGAAACCCTAGAAAGTCAATCAAAGGCTTAAAAGACTAGGATTTTAGCCTAGTTTCCACTAAAAACTTGAGCGAAACGCTTCCCTCTTGTCGTTGGGGCCCAGGATCTGATAACCTCGACCAAAAAGGCCTAAACGTACCTCACTTATGACTTCGCCCACAAAAAAAACGAAACCTAGAACTGAAAATCTTTTCATTGCAAACTAGAAGACTTGCTGAGCCTTTTCAGGGTTTGAACAGCTCTCTAGCACCATCGACTGGCGAGTTATGGAGTTGCAAAGTGGCGCGAAAATACGGGATTTAGGGCTAAATCCACCCGGCAGCGAATGTTTATGATTGTTGCAAAAACGTCAGCCGCTTCCCCTTCTGACTTGCTTGTAAAAAAATTGCTATATTTCTGGAACGTATGGTAGCAAAAGAGTTTCTCGTTAAGTCAGAGAGATGCAAGTTAACTGGCTTGACTTTTGTACGTTTCAGGTGATCATCAATCTTAACTTTTGCGCATTTAAGCAAGTTGTTAAGCAACTTAAGCCGATGCTTAACAAGCTTCCTTAAAACCGTTTATAGTTTACTTTGATTAAAAAAAATGTGGCAGTAGTGAGCGCTTCTCGGGACTTCCGCTGTTGTCTACCGAGAGCAGCAGAAAAAAAGACTCAGAGCACGTTCCACCGTTTTTCTCTTATTTTTTATTGTTATCGTAATTGTATTTATGAACTTCATGTCGATGTGACTATCTTTTTGTGATTGGTTGATTAACCAGTTCAGGATCCAATGTGTTGATACAGTGCGTCGAGTGATGTTGATCGATTTCCAGTCCAATCACACTCGATTTTGTGCATGAAGCTTTGGATCACTTTTGTACGAGATGATCAGCCGAAAAGTACCATACTCCGACTGCACCTTCCCGCACCTTGTACCTCAACTTGTGTTGGCGAAAATAAAACCGCCTATGACGCTGATTGACAATGCTGAACAGAAGCTGGATTGCAAAGAAGATATTTCCACCTTTAATATTCTGAAACACTTGATGGAAAGATGCTGGGACGACCGCCCGCCTTCCCGTCCCTCCAGTATATCAGGTTGTTAGTGCTACGTCTCACGTGATCACGAAGTCTTGGTAATATCAAATCTGACTATAGAATTTTGTTTGCAGTTGACAAGCAGCTGAAAAATCATCTGAAGGAGAACAAACAAAACGTGAGCTAAGTTTTGAAATGCATTCTATTTAACTGGTGCACCTTCGCTGTCATATTATGAATATAATCAAATAGTTGAAGTGTTACAGCTATCTGCATCGTCTTGAACTACTGATGCAAGCACAAGAGAAATATGTTATTTCCGGGCATTGAACTAACAGGAAAGCGACCAGCAAGAGCAGAGATCACTCACTGAGTTCACTCTACTGATACTAGTTTGCACTATTCTTATACAGTATCGGGATGAGGGAACGTCGATCATTCGCTTGTGGTGACTATCACAGTGATGTGTTATCTATGGGCGCTAACTACCGGTGACCACTTTGTTTACCGGTGGCGCCATCTCCAGGCTGCCACAACATGTAGGTACAATTTCGCCAAACCTCGCTGGATTTACGTTTTTTTTGCTCCACCTATTTCGTCATCCGTCGCTACCGCGAACAAGTCCCTGCTACTCTTTCCGCAGAATTAAAATTTCAAACTCGTTTAGGACTGGATCCCTTCTACTCAGTTCCAAACGGCACCATGTTGGGCCTGATTCAAAAAAGTTTTATTTGTTTACTGTTGCACTGTGGGTCGAAAGCACACTTAATTTTTTGACCAGGGTTATTTTTTAATGTAAACAGAGCTGCCTGCATTGCTAGATACACTGATAAATGACATACTGTATTTAATTCCATTCTGAAACACATGCACATTGCAGAAACAACTCGATACCTGCGACTCAGTTGATTCTGATGCTGACATCCCATCCAGTGCAGATTCAGGTACGTTTGACACGAGCTGCTAGTGTTCTGCAACTTTTGGTATGAGGTTTCCATCGCTCTCCGATATTTAGATTTTATTTTACTGGAGTTCAATCTGGCTGTGCTCAGCTCTTCTCACTTTGCCGGTTCTTCTCAATACAGCTAGTTTCGGCCGACACATTCTATCCCGCAACTAATATTTTGTTAATCAAGCTCAACAAGCTGTATGGATGGGCTGTACACCAACTCTTATTCTAGGTTATGAAAACGAAGAGTTGTGTGAAGTTGTCTTGTGGATATTGAAGCGCCCTAAGCACGTTGTGTGAGCGGCAGAGCCACAATAAAAACCAGCCGAACGAATCGAAAAAGTTGTCACTTGTTGAAGTTCTAGTGCTTTGTGCTACTCGGTTTAAATCACCGTCTCGCTCTTTTAACTGAGCTACATGCGGTTGAACGCTGACAAATATCCGAAGTTTGTATACATTTTATGTAAGGATGCACCGGCTACAGCTACTGCGAGGAAAATAATACATCAACTGCCATCTGGAGCTTGGTAGTAGTTTTGCAAATGAAGATCATTTGTCGTTTTTTTTATGTTATCTTTCCCTTTCCTCAATGCCTACCCTGTACAGTGATGATACAATTTTTATCTTGAATTTTGAAGGTCTTGTCGTACTTGAAAGCTTCCACAACGCACGACACAAGCGCAGTTCTTTAGTGAAACCTGTTCCGTCTTCGGTTGATGTGCTGCTGGAGGAACTGAAAATACCGTGTAAGTTGCAAGCTTCTGCAAACTCACACTGTGCCGACAAACCCTCTAGTTATGATATCTTCTGGATGTTTCGTTTGTTTGATCAGGAAAACATGTTAAAGTGTCTTACAAGTGCGATTGGCATCTACTTGTCCGCGCGTATCCAGTACGAACCAATATGTTTTCCTATACATTAAATAGCCATTGTTTTGAATTAACTGCATTGTTTCTCAATTGGTTTGTTATTTTTGGTGGAGTAACACTCCGAATTTTTAAACTGCCGTTGTTATCGAAAACAAACGCTGCATCTTTGCATGCACACATGCTTGTTATTGTGACGATTAGGTACTTACTATATTGCTCATTCCGACCGTACAGTGTCACAAAGGTCGTAACCCTCCTGTTAGACATCGCGTGTGTTACTGTAACACGTACACTCTTTGAAAGAAATGATAGAAATATGCTAGTTGTTTGTCAGCAGTGCCGGACCACGGCAAAAAAACTGAATGGGACCTGTGACAAAGACTAAACGTCGGTTGCAATATTTTGTTTTGGATTAAACTACAGAGGAATGGTTTGCGAACACACGAGCGACAATTGTAACCTATTTTCGAGTAGCCGTGCTTTAATCGGAAAAGAAACTTTCTCCGGTCAAAAATCTTTAAGGCTCTGTCAAATATAAGAAACGCGTAGCCGGACGTTACTTAATCATTGGATGACTTTGCAACGCTGTATATGAAATAATGATGAATCAAAATGCGAAATCCAAATTTTAAAATTCCCACGAGAGTCGATTCACTGGTAAACTGAGCTGTAAAACAGCAAAGTGGTGCGAATTTTGTAAAGTTGAAATTTGGTTGTTTTGATTAGTTACAATGTTTTTCAAAGTCCAGTCTCCATGTACTACAGTGCTTCAAGTGAAATACTGTAAGCGAGCAGGTCGATTAGGAGCTGATCTACTCAGAAGCAACTACGGATGCAAATTCGTGAGGCACCACTAGCAGAGTCTATTGCAAGAAGCCATTACCACAGCCGCGCACGAAAACCAAAATTATTTTCAAGTTAAAGGAAAAGCGACAGTTTTGTTTCTGGCGAATTTTTCGTGTTTCGTTTATTGATATGATTGAACAAGCCGTCGCATGTGAAAGTATCCTTTGAACTCCAGAACCTCATATTCTATCGATTCCATGTTATACCTTCACACTTCGTTTTTAGTGTCTCGTGCAAAGGACGTCTTGTGTGATTTTGCGATCATGTTTTAAGTTGATCCTTTTAACGTTTGAAGGTGTTTCGCTTTTTCAAGTCGGCATCAAAATTTTTTACGGAAGAAGACAAGTTTCCCGTCGAACAATCAACTTGCAACGGGGCTGTTGCTTCTTCCACGACCCCGGATTGCCAGGGTGCAGACCTCCAAACAGAAATGTCCTCGCTTCGAAACTGCCCACTTACCGCGGACACAGCAACCAAGTCAAGAGGGCCTTGGCTCGAATGGACCAGGGTTTCGTTTTGAAAATTGAGAAAAACCGGGTGCTGTGCTTAACGCGATGGTGCCGAAGTGAGATACTTTATTCCAAAGCTGCGTCGAGCGAGAATGATTCGCCCGCGGCTTTGGAAAAATACCAGGCGGTCAATTTGTTCTCATATGACGATTTCGTTAAAGAACTGGCAAATCAAGATCCTGGTTCGATTCCGTCTCGACGCAACAAGCCTGAAATCAGCCTTTTTTTCGGTTCGAAACCCTGCTCCCCGACCGACTGCTTTGTATCCGTCAAGATCCAGCCTTTGGGGGCGCAGAAAATTCACGATGAACTCTGCGGACGCAAACCTCTTACAACTTTGCGCCAAGACCAGTAACATGTTATTCTTCTTCATTGTATGGGCAGTTCTTTCAGGCCACTGCTTGGCCGCACAACATCTCGGGGGCAGGTGTTGAGCAGCCATTCGATTGTCTCATCGTCCAGAACCGTCAGGCCACGCAGTCCATGAGGAGGTCGGCGGATTGGACATTGCAGGACAACATGGTCAACGGTCTGTTCTGCGCCACACTCACAGGCCCCAGAAGGGGCCATGCCTGGTTTGTGCAAGCAGGAGTGGAAACGTCCGACACCGGTGCCGGGGCG
>JGI24021J15306_10013030_pt1 | contig 10339 bp, 7 predicted proteins | sample Ectturendosymbi1_FD_15306 | JGI IMG/M metagenome (IMG submission 15306) | reverse complement strand
CAACTGTACATGACTGCAAAGGTTATTGCCCTGTAACAACTATGTCAAAAAATTGTAAGTCTTATATGTGTGATTTGCGAATCAGTGGTTCTTAACTTTGGTTGGATTGAACCCCAGGTGCTTAGTGAAGGTCAACACGCACAGTGCATGTGTTAATTCATCCATTCATGTTCATTTGGGAGAATGTTCTATCAACTTAAACCCTTTACGGTCTGCAATATGTCCGTCACTCAGGCCCAAAAGGTCTGCTGTGTTTGTCTGTCGCGACGCATTGCATTTGCAGTTGGTTACAGTCTTTCCTTTGGCTTTCCAAACTTTTGAAGCACTATCTTTATAGTAAAACTTAAAATATGTAGGTTGTTCTACATTTTGCGAGCTATCTGAATCTGCATTAATATTTTGTGTTTTCATCTCCTTTCATGAGGTGCAGAACACAATCTTTACCACACTTAGAAATTTTCTTACTTTTGTAAGCATCAAAAATTTACAAAAGGAAAAGCACGAAATGATAATTTTTTTAGTAAACCTAAGCATTTGTTTTAGCTATAGACATGTACATTTATGCATTGCATAAGGAAAGACAAACACAAGTTCAAACAATCACCGACTTCAAACAGAAAAGCAAGACAGTATAAAAAGCAGATGTTCTTTCCATGACAGTGAAAGCGTAGGTTTCATTTCTTTGTGCTATTTGTGAGTGTGGTATTTTTTGCAACAATTACCAAAATGCAATCTTCGTTAATTATTACAGGTCTCACAGTACAACAAAGTTGGTTTTCGATTATTCTTCTTGTTACAAACACTGCTTGTTTTGTTGTGACCACCAAGAAAGTCAGCAATGAAATGAGGTTCCTTGTTGAGCCTTTGTGCTGTAACCAATATAATAAGTCAGCCAAGTCAGCTTGTATATTGTGCACAGTGTATGCACGTCAGATATTGCCAGCTATCAGTGGAAACGCCCTGACAGCTTTCCAGAAAATTCACTGTTTGAGTTGCTACAGCTGAACTCCAGTGCACTCCCACAACTCAAGCATGAAACCACAAGAGACCTGAACAAACGAGCACGAGATGCACTAAAGGACAAAAGGGCATTGCTGACTTGGTGTGTGCTTCTCTCATTCACTCAAAAGCTATGGTTGAACTTGGTATAGCAGCTTGAAGCATTCCATCATATCCCAGGTGTCGGAGGTCCAAATTACATAAATTTGAGTTTTATCCACTAGGTATCACAAGAATCAGGTGGGTTGAGCTACATGCAATGCAGTGTGAACCAAATAATGTTTCAATTTGAATTAAAAAAGAACATTCATATTATCCAACTGCAAAAAAATATGTTATTGATTGTCCCCGTTTACCACAAAACAGTTTTTTTCGAAAACATGCCATATTTTTTAGACCACAAGGCACACTTAAAATCCTTTAATTTTCTCTAAAATTGAAAGTGCGCCTTATAGTGCAGTGCACCTAATGTATGAATCTGGTTGTGCTTTCTCATCTAGAACCAATTGTATATGGTAAACGGTGCTATTTATTTAATTGCTAGTTATGATTTTTGTGTAAACAGACCACTATGTTACATAATAAACCAACAACAATTGTAATGATCAGCGCCCAAGGGTAGCTAGCATATACCACAGATCGTATTACTCCATGAGGTTCCTGACTGCATTGGTGCACAACAAATCAAACACATGCACAGCTTTTAGTTTATTCCATTCGTGTCTAGCAGATTAGGCATGTGTTACAGATTAAACTCTCAGTAACAACTCCAGCATTCTGGAGTTATTGTGATAGTGACAGAGTTGAACACAGTTTAACTTATCTAAGTTTTACTTCATTTAATGCGCCTTATTTATGAAAAAAGAGCAGCTAGCATTCAATTTTTGATACAGCGCCTTATGGTACAAAAAATATGTTACTAGTTTTTTCAAAAACATACTAGCATTTCTGGTTCAAAAGTTATGGCCAAAAAAACTAAATTTGGGTAAAAATTACCCAAAAAGATTTTTTACCCAAATTTTGGTTATATTGCCTAACTTTTGAACCAGAAACCTTAGAAAGTCAATCAAAGGCTTAAAAGACTCGGATTTTAGCTTAGTTTTTAATAAAAACTTCAGCGAAATACTTCCTTCTTGCAGTTAGGGCCCAGGGCCCATTGATCTCAGCCAAAAACGCCTAAACCAACTCCACTTATGACATCACCCACAAAAAACCCAAAACTTAAAAAAATGTTCATTGCAAACTAAACGACTCACCAAGTTATTTAAGAGTTTGATGAGCAGCTCTCTAGCATAATCGACTAGTAAGTTATGGAGTTGCAAAGTGACGTAAACATATTGGCTCAATGTATGATTTCAAACTACGATACATTCGTACACAAATAGCTGATGTGTTACTATATGTTTTTAACACACTGAATGTGATAGCATTGTTTGCATTTGATGCAAAGAATGCAATGGTACTTTTCTATGCATGTATGAGCTGCTTTCAAAAGTTAAAATACTGCAGTGCAAGAGTACCATACCAAAGAAATGCTTTGACTACCTTGTTTTGCATGATGACAAAAATTTGTTTTTCTCACTGCAAAAATTTGTTTATTTGAGAAAACCTTCTTGTGTTTATTTAGCACAAAGTTGTTTTATAAGAAAAACCCTTTAAAGCAAGGTTGCGGAGTTGGAGTCACAAGGAGTTGGAGGTTTTTGGGTGGAGTCGGAGTCAGAATTCTAAAACATGGGAGTCAGAGTTGGAGTCGGATTTTTTATCCGCCTCCAACAGTCTAATTGAATAATTTTGTACATAGCATCCCTAAGTAAATAGTTCTAACTTGTACCTGCTGAAATGGTACAATTTCTTTGGAAACTTTTATTTAAACAGAAAATTCTTGCTGTATACCACAGTTTTCATTGATTGCTAGTTGCTACAAAATTAGCTTGCTTCAGCTTAAATACCCAGCATCACAGGAAGAACACTTTCTTTTAAGGAACACTCAATGTTTCTTAGTGTTACCCTTAAGCACAACCACTTTATGCATCACTGCTTTACACATTTACCCGTAATCTCAATCGCTTTACATGTCACTCCTCAATCGACATTGTCCAGATGGTTCTCTGAGTGATAATGGATAACCATGAAAGATTATGCATACCCAAGTAAACATGCATTGTGCAGTTGTATTCGCTTGTGTATGTGCTATCACAAACCACCAAGCCCGCTTCCAGGGAGTAGAACTTGCAGAAACGGTTGAAGTGAGATGAGCTTTTCATGTAATCACTAGGATGAAGTTTGGCCTGGTGTGGCTGATATACGAGCAAATGCGGTAGTTATGTTTTAGTGAGCAGAATATGGTCAGTGCAGTAGATGGTTCCGAACGGCTGCTTACTTTAAGTTTAAGTGTGACGTTGGGAAGTTTATCGCCAAGTGTGACACACTGATGAAGTTTAAGCTTCATACATCACCCAGCTTGCATATCTTGAAACAATGTGACACTATAGCTAACGTAGTAAAACGTAAAACTTAATTAGATTTATTAACTTAGGGCTGCAATTGCAAATAGTGGCAGACTGTCAAATGGAACCGATTATTTAAAGTTTGAAACTTTAGTAGCTTTAACAACTAAGTTTGAAACTCGAGTACTGTGAGCAAAAATTGTTTTTTATTTTTTAAACGTTTTGAAATGAACATCTAATATTGCATTTGTTTAAGTTTTTCCAGACTTGTAAATAAAGACTTTTTAAGTAAAAATATATCTTATTTTTTTGTAAAACGTGGTGCACCCACCACATGGCATCAAAACATAAATCTTCAGGTTTAGCATGTGAATATTTTACATTAACCAGTGATTTGAAATATGTCAATGCATAATAAGCCAAGATAGTGAAGAAAAAATGTGTGATGAAAAAATTAGTGCTTCCGTTGGTACGATTGCTACACGTCCTTCTAACTTACAATGACATTTGGGCCATCTTCATCCTGAGATTTTGAAACAAGTGCAAGAGAAATATAAAGCTTCATCTGGAACACAAACAGCATCAAATACCAAAACTTTTGAGTACCAGAAAGAAGCCTGCTACAGAAACTCTGACAAAGTTTTTTGCTAGTGATAAAGTCACTATGACAATGACTCCAAATGCATTAAAAAACACTGTTGACATTACTGTTCTCAATGGCAATTCTTTGAGATTCTTTTCTCAACCTGAAGTGTTAGCACGGATTGGTGAATTGGCACGAAGACTAGGAGTGTCTCGTAATAGAAATAACATAAAGAAACTTGTACTTCAGATGAAATCCAAAAGGAACAACTGAACAGCAAGCTAAGCAACAAATTTGTTTACCTGAAAATGGATGCATGCCCATGCCACTGTGTCAATTACTTTGCCATTAACGTCAGGTATGTAGATGAAGGAAAAAATTATACTGAAACCTTAGCTATAAGAAACACCGAAGCCCAACATTACAGCAGGTTCTTAACACAATGGTAAAACAGTTGCAAGACTATGGCATTCAGAAAGACGATGTGCTATGCATTGTCACAGATAATGTGTCCTGTATGGTGAGTATGGTCAAACAACTCAATGAACAACCAAGAGAAGGGTCAAATACTATGGAAGAAAGTGCAGCAGAAATTGAAGAGTAATCTGGTGTTAGTTACAGCAACCAATTAATTGTATGTGATGACTTGACTGAAGAGCAAGAAAGTTTTAATTTTTTTCGAAACTTGGAAGTACCTTGTAGCATAGATACGTTATAGAAATACTAGTAGCTGCTCATAGTAAATAAAATTAATCTTTTTGATTAGCAAAAATTATTTAAATAAATTGATTAGACCAAAGCCTTAACTCATGTATCAAGTGACAATAGCAAAATGCTTTATTTATAAAAATTTTTGCTCGCTTCTTGACAGGCAAGCTTCCATCACATTATACTAAGGAGTTGGAGTCGAGAGTCAGAAATTTTGGAAAGGTCGAGTTGGAAAAATTTAGAAGGAGTCAGAGATAGAGTCGGACATTTTACCTCTGACCTCGTAACCTTGCTTTAAAACGAGACTGAAAACACTGAAGTTGTTTCCAAAGGAAATTTCTTTACAAGTAAAGTCATTTTCAAAGCAAGCCACAACTATCCCAGTTCACATCTGACATTGGCAGTGCACTCAGTACACGACATTAGCGCTAATCATGATGCATCCACAGTCATTGTCGCAAGCAAGGTGAAGTGCCACAATAAACCGCATCACACTCAACATGTTAAAGAACTAGTTAGAAGTGTGGGTCATTCTATGTCAACTGTCCCAGCCAGTCAACCACCATCTCAGATTTTCCTCAAATTTCATAAGCAGATAGAACTTCTCATGCTGATTCCAAAAAACTAATTTTTTTTTAAATTGATTACGGTTTTGCGAAGTTATAGACCATACAGAATGACTACTTTTTGGGGTCAATGAAGCGTAACGACTAGCAAGAAAATCATCAACTAACTATAAAACTCAATCATTCTCACTGTAATCATTTAATTGTTGCAGAAACTTGACAGAAGTTTGTCTCATGTACCTTTTCTTCACTTGCGAAAAAAAACTTAAAAAAATCCATGCGCTTACCCTAATTTCAGGGTAAAGACAATGGGTAGTCATCAAAATCACTCATGCATGACATAAATTTTGAATGGTGATAACTCGATGAGCACACATGCTATTGGCATATGCAATGCATCATCTGAAAGCTCTCATTGAGGAGACTGTAGTCTTGAAATACCCTCATTGCTTATTTTATAAATTATCCCCAAAAGGATTTATGGGGATTCCCTAATTTTTTGTCTTTTTTTGGCCATAACTTTTGAACCAGAAATGCTAGAAAGCCAATCAAATCCTCTGAAGACTCGCACTGCAACCTGGTTTCCAATAAAATATCGAGTGAAAAAATTGGCTCTTGATGTTGGCGCCTAGAGCCTGTAATCTTATCCAAATATGGCTAAACTTACTCCCATTATGATGACACCAACAAAAAAGCAATAAACTAAAACTTTCCAATTTTTCTTTTTAAATTGAAACTACAAAACTTTCCGCATCTGCTGACTGTTTGAACAGCTCTCCTGCTCAATTGGCTGGCAAGTTATGGCCTTCAGCCAATATGGCCAAGGGGACCTTTAGCCGGACTTGATGTTTCATCAAAATTTAGGTTTTAGGGCCATAATTTTAGATCCAGAAATGCTAAAAAGTCGATCAAGAGCTCTATTGACTTGAATCATAGCCTAGTTTCCAATAAGACTTTGAGTCAAAAATTTGGGTCGTTGGTTTGACACCCAGGCCCCGATAACTTTGGCCAACATGCGTGAATCTACGCCCATTATGACATCACCCACAAATTAATAAATACCCTAACATTTCCAATTTAAAAAAAAATATGAACTACAAGACTTCCCGCATCTCAGAGGGTTTGAAAAGCTCTTTTACTTAATTGGTTTGCAAGTTATCACTGTGCAAAGTTCAGCAAAAAAGTGGTGCATGTGGGACTGAAAGGGTTAAAGTGTAATTATATTGAAGTCTTAGGCAAAAACTTTGTGGGAGGTTTATTCAAAAGAAACTAAGCAATGACGATAATTGAAGACAAAAATCTCCTCAATGAGAGCCTTCAGATGATGTATTACATATGCCAATAGCATGTGTGCTCATAGAGTTATCACCATTCACAATTTATGTCATGCATGAGTGATTTTGAGGACAACCCATTTTCTTTATCCTAAAATGGGGGTTAGCGCATGAATTTTTTGAAAATTTTTTTCATAATTGAAGATAAGGCACTTGAGACAACCTTCTGTCTAGCTTTTCTAACAATTAAATGATTACGGTGAGAATGATTGAGTTTTAAAGTTAGTTGATGATTTTTTTGCTAGTCGTTATGCTTCACTGACCACAAAAAGTAGTCATTTTATATGGTCCATAACTTCGCCAAACCTTAACCAATTTCAAAAAAATTTAGTTTTTTGGAATCAGCATGAAAAGTTCTATCTTCTTATGAAATTTGGGGAAAATCTGAGATGGTGGGTTGACTTTTCAATTTTTTTTTTGGTTCGTTTGACAAAAATTAACCCATATGGAATTGATTAAGTTTTGTTACTTTTGTTTTTTGAACACAGTGCTTTTGTGAGCAACTGATGCATGGTTCAATTTATATACTAAAAACAATGATACTTATGAAAAAATCATATTTTATCATATTTTTATTATTATACATCCAACATTCAACATAGATGAAAGTTCAGGGATTCACTACCTCCAAAATGGTTACAAAACACTGAGCATTAAAGCAATGGTTCTTAACCTTTTTCTACCATATCTCCCTTAAGCAATTGTCATTTGTTTCAAACCTTTTTCTTGACTTTAAAAAGTTGCAAAAGCTGATGTACTCTTGGTAAATTTATTGATAAAAATTTCCATGTTGTAGAGCACTTAAGAGCTTGTGCTGCCTTTGGAGATTTATTGACACTACCCTGGTAAGAACTACTGCATTTGAGCAAGAAAATCAACAATTCTTTTACAGCATACAAGTACAACCTAGCATTTGAAAAGCCCTGAAAAAGGCACAATTTGAAATCACTACTAGTAATTTGAGTAAATATTGTAAATGCAAACAAAGGCACGCTGCAATGATGAAATAATCAAACTGTATATGAATCAAAACAATGTTGCAAAACATTGATGTGCTAAGTGATGCTCATGCTATGCAACTTCTTACCTTCACTAGAAGATTGCATCCTGGTCCACTGTGGTGGCTTCACCTCAAAAAAATTATGCAATTCACTTGATGAGTTGGTTGGTCAAGCAATAATGAATTTGTATGAAACTCACATAACCTTGGTTGATATAGTGGAGCATGTACAGTTTGACTAACAGATCAGGCAAAACATTCCAAATATTACACTATTGATCAAGGACAACATACTATGAACTGTAGGTAACAAAACAGAATACCTGATTATGAGCATGACTTGCTTGTAATGAAAAAATAAAAAACAGTGTAGGTTTTTGGGTCTAGTGAAGAAATTCTATCAAAACTAAAAAAAACAATATAAATAAAATACAAAAAAAATATGATATCATCACTGGCTGACATTGACAAGGAACTTCAAAACACAAAAATTAGTTTAAATTGAAATACTGATGATAAGTAAGTTGACTATATTTGCAGGTTTTATTGTTCAAGTTTGTAACAATGTAGTATTTCTTTAGGTAGTGTTTATTTTGCCAACAGCAGCAAACTCTGCAGGAGGATAGCTAAGAAGTTAAGTGAAACAAACTGCACAGGGGCACTTACGGAAAGCGCAAAACATGTGGAAGACAATAAACTAAAGCTCACAGAAAACACAAATATTCGGAAGGCAACAGGTGAATAGCCATTCATGGAAGAGAGGCCAGTGGTGGGCAGCAACACCAGTTAATACATTGAGGATGGCCAAAATCAGACCAATATATTGAATCTTGCAAACAGGCCAAAATGCTAGCAGCGTTCCCTTTGACCACAGCCAGGGAGTGACAAGTGCTAGCAGTGGAGCCACTGTCACTCCCTGGGGTCACCTGACATATCAACAACTTTGTTTGTAAGGCAGCTCAAAAAAGGGGCAGTGGATTTGCCCTACAAACCAGTAGTTTCTACTGTAACTGGTTGGAAGTAACAATTGTCAAGGAGGTCATCGTACTTGTAGGCCATCATGGGGTCATGGAGACCCAGGCTATCGACAAGCTTACCACAGCAGCAATGAGTGCTTTGTCTTTTTGGTTTATGGAAATTTGGCAAATTCACTTCGCAATAATATTTTTTTAATTAATCTTCTTTTTATCTCTTATCCCTAACCCCTATACCTAACCCCTATCCCTAACACCTAACTCCCAACACTAAACCTAAACCCTACCTATCCATCAGCCTGTCTCTAACAGCCAATCCACTAAGCCTCCAACCCCTCTCCGTAAGCCCGAAGGTAGATCTGTGTTAGTAGCCTGTATCAGGTGACATTCGATCCGCATAACCTCATAAATACATGTCTCCGACATGTTTCGTGCGTGTACTCATTGTCAGTGCATATAGTAACGAGTGCACCAACATGCTTAAAGTTTAATATCGCTATTTTCTGATTTGGTGTTCAGCTAAAAATTGACCATTTGTTTTTGTTCTTTTTTTATATTTTGTTTAAACATATTATTAACCACTCAAAATTCCTTCAATTAAATTTGATCCACTCATCTGTGTACATACTATAGGCATGCTTTCATCTGTACATTTTCTTCACCATGTTCNGTGTTTGTTTGTTTTCCTAATTGTGCTTNTTTATTTCACTCAAATGTTGTTTCACAACACTTCTCAATAACTGAAAAACAGGGTTGGTTGACTAGATGACNGCTTTGGTCCCTCACCAATCCTATATGACACAGCACCCGTCTTTGTTCACACTGATCAACCATTGCGTCATTGCATTTTCATTTGCTCTAATGTTGAATAACATTAAACAGAGGGCCGGCGGGCCGGGTGGGCTAGTGGGCCGTGTTGCCAAATGAAAAACATGAATTTCTCAGGGTTTGGCGAGCTGCACAGAAGGGCGGGCCGGCAGGATGCACTACAGGACGGGCTAGTGGGCTGCACATTAAGGCAGGCCGGCGGGCTACAAAAACGTGCGAGCCGGAAGGCTGCCCTTTTCTGCAGGTCGGACCGTCCTTTTCCGCAGTCCACCCTTCTGTCTTCTGTGCAGCCCGCCGAAAATTCATGTTTCTCATTTGGAAACACGGCCTTCCAATTTTACTGCCTAATGTTCACTATTGTTGTTGGTGTGCTCAGTGCAATGGCGTCTTGTAGTGCTCCTTTTTCTTGTTGGCTGAGTCATATTATGAAGGTAGTGTCTATTTTACCGGCAATATTCTGGCGGCAACAGATCGGCTGAAGCCATTGTGCCGGCAGTCAAGATTCGGTCAGGTGGCATGACGCAATACAAAGAAAAAGGTTACTTTGTCAGGAAAACGCTGTCCTGCTCGTGGTGTAAATGGTTAGGTGTTGCGGCTGTTATGCTAATTAATTATTAATGGTTTGCTGTTCGACTCCTGCCTTGCCAACTTTCGTTTTGTTTTTTGCTTTTTTCCAGGCTCCGCTTAGGTGTTACCTTTAAGGGTTAGTGTTGTTAGGTTAGGATTAGGGTTAGGTTAGAATTAGGGTTAGCTTTGTGTTAGGTTATTGTTAGCTTAGCATTTTAGGTTAGGGATAGGTTAGGTTACCTTTGCGTTAGGTTAGGGATAGGTTACGGTTAGGATTAGCGTTAGCTTAGGGCTACGGTTACGGTTAGGGTTAGGTTGCAGGTTTATCTTTTA
>JGI24021J15306_10013029_pt1 | contig 10339 bp, 12 predicted proteins | sample Ectturendosymbi1_FD_15306 | JGI IMG/M metagenome (IMG submission 15306) | reverse complement strand
GCTTGCTCGCGCCACATATATGTATGGTGTTGTTCTTCACGCACATCCCGTTCGTGGTGAATCACACAATCAACGCAACACCACCGGAGAGGTTGCAACACTACTAATAACAACCTCACTACAACTTAATCAAAAAAAATCTCTAACACGAAGATCTATGCAATACGCAGGGCCAAGACTCTGGAACAATATTCCCAAAGACTTAAGAAATAAATCATTCTCAGTCTTTTGTTCAACATAAATAATATACTTAGTGGATCAAGTTATGCTGTAATATATCTACCGTCTGCAAAATATTTCTTTTAATTTTTGCTTGCGCGCTCCAATTCTTTTTAGTGTTAACGGTTCTTTTGATTTTACGCAGTTAATTTTTTTTACTGACGTAAAACCCAACAATATGAACGTGCTCTATTTGTCTCAATGTCCTGTTTTACAGATATTTATCGGTGACTCCCCCTTGATCTGCTAAATGTGGTAAACCACATTGGTGTCTGTTATCGTTTTTTTACGTGTTGCGTGTCTTTTGTTTACGTGTTGCGTTTTGTTTACTTTTGTTTACGTTTTGCTTACTTTTGTTTATGTGCCTTTTGTTTTGTTTATGTGTTGCGTTATTAGGGTCTTGATTCGATGACCTTGTGACCTTGCGGTCTCTCGCAAAAATCTTCGAAATTTTGAAGACGTCGACAGAACGCTTCACCGGAAAGTCAGAGTGGATGCGCGCTTACCCTCGTGTTGTTGTTATTTCCTTGGTTAGAAACGTGCGAAACGGAATGCTGACAGTATTCGTTGCAACGTGCGACCACGTCCGGAAGCTCAAGATAAGCGGCGGTCATCCACACGGGCATCACGCTCTGCTGGTCGAGATGCAGTTCGCCAAGGTAGAAGTAATCCAGCAGTTTCTGCGTAAAACAGAAACAAACTAAAAGACTGCGAAACGTTTTGAGTGTTTTATACAGCAAGTGACTCGAGACAGGCTATTGTCGGAGCATAGTGTTCTTTCGTAAACGGCCAAGTTCGAGGTATGCGTCCAACAATTTACAAACGACAACCGCCGTTGCGATCTTTTGCTTGATGAAGAATAATCCTAACTCAGACCAAATCTTGCCACTTGGCAACATCAAACATATGCAGTAGATAACTTTCTCGCAAAATAAGAAAGTAAAGCCCCGCAGTCTCATCAACATGTCTTACTACGTCAGAGAGAAGCAGCGCTTTCTCGACCGCCACGAGGCTCAAACTTTTATGAATAACAAACGATTAAAGCGGTTACTGCCAAAGGTTGGAAAATCCCTCTTATTGGCAGACATTGCAGAAAACTCTGATTTTACTGTATGATGTCAACCCAACAGCAAAGATTACAGAGTTGACACCAGTATTCTCTCTAAGATTTTACACTGAGCAAATGTTTCTTTTAGTGAGCATTAGTATTTTGGCTTGGGTAAGTTAGCTGAGTTCGAAACGATATACAAACTTTGTGAATTATTGGAACAAGTATAAATCTTAACAAGATACGAATGAAGTTCACATTAAATCATATAGCTTCTTGTTTTCATGCTTTTCGAATGTTTATAGGCTTTTTCCAGGTTTATTGCTCAATCTTGATAGGTGGCTGATTCATTAATGATTTTTAGGTTTAAAATCGGAATGTTGCCAATGCGCGAGAATGAGATTTCACTGCGCAAATGGTCTGGTGGTGCTGCGCAGTTACGCACCTCAGAGGTGTACCACTTCTACCTCGCTAGAATTTTCAAAGTCACAATATAACCACGTTTTTTTTTAAGGAAAATGTTAGGCACCCGGTATGGACCTGTAGGACCCGATTTTCTCTGATTCTAGGGACCTGATGATAATTTTCTTTGATTCTAGGGACCCGAATCGGGTCTCTAAAATACCTTAAAAAACCCTGATATAACACTTTGCAAAATTCTTCGTTTGACTTGCAACACAGATAGGACACATCGCACTGGTTTATAATACCAGCTGCGAGTCATAAACAGTGGACCGACAGCTCGGCACCCGTCACATGAACTAAGTTTGTGTGTTGCTCACTCGGCTATCGTCAGCAGCTTTCCCCTATATTCGTTGCATGTACTTGGTGAGCGGCCTGCGAAGGTACTACAGATGCATTATTATATAAAGCGCGCATAGCGATCTACGCCCGCTTCCCAAATACTAAGGACGCATGGAAAATTACCGCTTGTGGCAGCTTGCCATTTCAAGGCGTAGTCATAGGAGACTTTTTCGGCAAAATAAACGTCCTCGACCACGTGTTAAAAAGAACAGAGGCTCCAAGGCAATTCTTAAAGTCGCGGATAGCTATTAGATTTTAAAAAAGCAACAGACAACTTTACGGAAAAGATGGAAAAGAATTGAAACTGTAAGATCGTTACACTTCAAAAACACTCGGCTGATTGATGTACGTAAAATCGTTCCTTCTACGCAAACTTTTAAAAATTACTGAAATCCAAGCACGGACATCTTTAGGACCCGAAGATCCAGAGGTGACAACGAAGCTGGTTGATGATGGTCGGTAATCACGCTGATGCATCAGACGTTCTTTCATGCATTCGTATTTCTGAGACCAAACGCTCAAAGAAACCAGATCGAGAAATAACAGCCCTAATGAGAGACAGAGTTTGATCCCAGAAATGTGATGACTTCGTAAAGAAACCACCAGTTTTTCACCAACTGTTTTCTTTGCAATAAAGGGGTCGGCGACCTTTTCCGGACTACGGCTGGTTTAAGCCTGGCATTACTATGCGGTTGGACCGAATGTTTGGTGCATGCAAAAAAATACGGATTTTGTGTGTTTTCGAATAAAGCTTGTTAACTATTTTTAGGCATTTTTGCCCGTAAAAGTTCACCAATTATTGAAAAATTAATTGATATTTTTCACTAGCTTAACCGTGCAAACAATCTTGGAATCATGAAGCCAAGCTTTAGGTCAACTGTGGGATTTTCCACAAAGAGGTGAACATGGCGAGTCAATAAAAATTTGCAAATTTTGGAGTAATTTGGCCTTGGTACTGCATGGACTGGTAACAAATTCCTCATGGACTAGCACAGGGGCCCGGTCCGGTTGTTGCCGAGTCTGCCGACCCTTGCAAGAGGGTGCGCCCTGTAAAGGTCTGCGGCACAAATGATCCCTGGTACTTCGTAGCCCTCCACTCCCTATGCATTTCATGAATAGGTCTACCAGGAACTTAACACAACATTATGCAGCGCTGTTCAGATCATAATAACTGTGATAGCGCCATCTACGAGCATGCTTTTTTGTTATTGCCAGATATCGTGTATCTTTTACGTACCTGCGTGTTCCTTATTAGCGCCATGTGTGGTAAGTTCTATTCCGTTGTGTGTGAGCGTGAAGACGTTGAACAATAAACACAACAAACAATAAGTATAAACACAAAACAAATGCATGCCTTGCAGAAATCTGTTATTGCCAAACCCAGACTGGGCAGCAACAGAAGCGGCGAAAATTGAAATGTTGAAACTGGACGTATCCAACTCGCTCCAACGCGTTTTTAGGTACAGTGTCACAACGAAGTTAAACAAAAATTAATTAAACAATGCTCACCTCAAAGCCAAGAGGGTTCACGCCTTGTATTTCAATTTCTATGTCTTGGCTTGCACTGTTTTGACCAACAGCATCCTATCAATGGCGAAATAAAGCGTTAGTAAACTTGCTGCAGTACAATGGAGTAAACTCACAAATGAACGTAAATAACATTTGAAATGAAATAGCAAAACCACAAAACTATCCATGAGTTAAAACAAAGGGAAAAAACAGTCTCGTATAACAGCGCATCATAACATTTGTCAGTTACTTTGAACTACAATAACACAAATTGTGTCCTGACATAATGACGATCACAACAAGCATTACGACCTAGATTTAAATTCTTGTCAAATACAACAGACATATTTTATTCGCGGCAGTTCACGAACAATCCAAACTAACGTTCAATCATCTCTTGGTTTTTACACAAGCGCACACAATTACAAAACACAGACAACAACGTGAAAATAAAGTAGTGTAATCTAAACATTGCATCATATATATGCAAAAAACGAAACCGAAACCAGCTAAAATTTTTGCTTGAGCCACTAAACTACCAGACAAACATTTTTCACAACTGCTTGAGTCAAAATGTTATCATTAAAAAATTATGGGGCTTGAACTTCGCAGCATCATCGTGTCAAACTGTGTGGACCACTTGGCGTTCTTCGCAAGGCCTGAGACCAGCAACTGCAAAGCACAACTCAATGCATTTGAGCGCACAAATCTCACCCATTATGATGCAATGAATCTCACCTATTACAGTGGTCGCTTGAGCAAGACCAGGATACGCGGCGTATGAAAAAAACAGTATTGTAAGGAAGTGCAAATTGTTTTTTGCAAGTTCACAGTGCTCACAGACGAACCAGGTTTCCAGACTGCTTAACGTGGCCAGAGAAGCAGCAGCAGATTTTTGCGAGCGGTAGCAATTGAACAGTAGATTCCTCATCCGTACGTTACAGTACATACTAAAGCCATGCGAGATTGCTTCACTCGACTGCAATGCCGAACACTTACGAACCTGCATCAACGAATCCAACTTCTCGCAGCAAGCCGAAAGGATATTTTTGTGTGCAAGAAACCTTTTCTCAGCAACACAGATACAGACGTCACAATGCTTTCCACTGAGTCGCTGCATTGATAGATTTGCTACCTGAAGCAACATAAGACAGCATCTGCAAGGGATTGTTACAAAATAAACCAAACAAAAAAATACCTTTGCAGGTAAAACCAGGTACTGTTTGGTCTACAAAAATACGTATTGAATAATGAAAATAAGTAGGTCTCTTATTCATGTTAACATGCTGATTTCTTCATGAAGTAAAACTATGCACATTTGCTTCTCTTCCACAGTAATTAAATGCGTAATGAATCGCCAGGGGACTAGCTCATTAATTTGTTTTTTTGACCATAACATGCCATCCGCAAATGTCGGAATGCCTATCAATCGTCTCATGATGAGGATTTTCACCTAGTTTATGTCAAAGGAAAAAACAAAAAAATTATCCCTTGTAATTTTTCCTCAGGCCCTGATGGTGTTATCTAAAAATCCCTTGACCCCCACTCACTCATGACATCACCCCCAAAAAAGTTCAAAACAAAAGTTCCCAGATTTTTTATACTGAGCCTGCGACACTTTCTGCTTCTTTGGAGGGTTTGAACAGCTCTCCAGCTTTACCTGTTGGAAAGTCATGACTGGACATTTAAAGTCAAAATAGTGGCTTTGCAGTCCTTGCAGAGTTAATAGCTGCATGTAGTCTGCAAGAATAGCAATCAAAATAAGTAAATGGCAGGCGTATGCTTCTTGCAGCCTACAACTTCATAGCACCAGTGCACCATGGGAAGTTTTTCCAATGTTATACAACAAACAGACTGGTGATAAAGCACGACCATACAACCAAGTATTAATCTTGGCTCAGATAATCGATGCATCTAATAAATGTAAGTATTGTAGATTGACACTTGTGGATTTCTTATAACCTTTTACTATTCAAATCACTCTCAATGAAAATCCACATTTATTCAAAAACATGCACAAATCTTGTTTTTTCTCTCTCAAAGCGGGCCATGAACAGACCCCTGCTTATGCCCTTGTTTCTTGTAGATGGTGATTGTGGCTAAAATGTTTGCATTATTCTCTTTACATCAAATTCTGCATATATTGTTAAAGGCCTTGTCAGACAAGTTTAAGAGCAAGTTTTGCACTGACTGCATTAATGAATTACTTGACTTTGATTGCATTGATTTTGCTTACCATCTAATGTGGTGAATAAAATAACACGTTATGAAAAATGTATGTTTTATATTGGTGGAGCAGGGGACCATGGGTGTTAAGTGTTTCTGGAAGGGGCCACAAAAATATGAAAGGGTGAACAACACTTGCCTAGATAAATTGGAAGGGTAGTCACTACCATCAAAGCATCAACCAGAGTGTCACTGTTGCATCTGCAAGACCAACTGTTTAATTTTTGGCAACAATTTGGAGTTGCTTGAGCATTTCAAGAATAGGTTTGCAGCATGCGCATGCACTTGATAAATGTGTAGATACATGCAATCAAGCTGGTATAATTATTAACACTCAAGTGATTGAGGTGTTATACTTCTCCAGAAACTAAAGTCAATACACATTTCAAGAAAGCTGCAATACATTGCAGCAGAATGAAAAGTTTAAGTACTGTGAGGTTTTGTTCTCATTTGGTGGATTGCAAAACAAGGTGATTATATAACAGACCAGGAACTTGAACATAGTTATTGGATTAGCTTCATCATTCTGTCATCACGAAATGGGGCTTTGAAGCACTGTTCATATCTCAGGTTTTCATGTGGCCTTTTTCCCAATCTTCATCTATTCATGAAATTTGAATAATGATCAAAACTTTTTTTTCAAGTACAAGCAATATTGGCAAAAATTTTTAGGAAGAAGGTGTAACACTCAGAGACGAGATATGTAGCTGTAAAATATTCAATGCCACCTTTCCAAATTAGAGATCCTAGCTGTGATCATTCAACCACATGACCAGAATGCTTGAAGAAAGGTTGGTGAGGGAGATATTCTGCCAACAACCACAGGGACACAGCCCACAGGTCAGCCAAGGACCAGGAGAAATGATTGTGATTCAAACCTGGTTTAAAAACATATTGTAGATTTTGCAGAACTATCCAAGGTTTCTTAAAACTGATGTACTAGAGCTGTGCCTAAGACCCCCTAAAGCAGTGGTTCTCAAACTCTTTTTTTTATTTCGCACAATGGTCCTCTTGCAGATTTCTCCATGTCTTGTGGTCCACTATCAAACTGAAGGCAAACAATACCAAAAGTGAATTTTCAAGCAGAGATTATTTGCATGCAATAAGTACAGTTCAATAGGATGGTTGTGCCTTCTTCCTCGTATGAACAGTTCTTTCAATCCACTGCTAGGCCGCACATGGTCTCAAAGCAGGGGGTTGAGCATTTGATTGTCTCGTCATCCAGAACCATCAGACCATGCACTCTGTGAGAGCTCAATTATTTGGACAGTGGAGGACCATATGACCAATGGCCTTTTTATCTGTGCCACACTCACAAGCCATCGAAGGGGCCATACCTCATGTGTAAGCAGTACTGGAAACGTCTGACACTGATGCAAAGGGGGCTAAGCCAGACCCACACTGTTCTTGGCTATTCCAGGTGAGTAGGTGTCGTTATTGGGGATGAAAATATGGAGTCTCTTATTGTTCTCCAAACACTGCGTCCTCCATCTGGTGATCTGCCCACAGCGCCACACTTCTGTTGCTGTCCACAGATGAATAGACAAATAGCAGGTACAAATGGGCATCTCAATTTGAGATGCTGTGCATTCCCACTCAGTGGACAGGTGAGCACTGAGTGAAGCAGATGACCAGGCTCCATGGCATGGTGTGCTAGCAATGGTGTGGCTCCTTTGCAACGAAGCTCAGCAGATTGGATGCCACAAGGATAAGAAGATTGTCTGCTGGTGTATAGTGTGTAGGACACAGGCATCCAGTCACAACCTGCAAGGCATAGATCATGACAGGATCAATGAGGTGGGTGTGACCACTGCAGCACCATGCAGGAACGAGTACTCTGCTGTTGAATGGACCAGGGCTAAAGTGGCTGTTCACAACTTTGTTGCCCCAGAGCCACAGCCCAAACCACCTCCAGAGTGCGACATATGATGTTAGCTCTTTGTGAAGTGACTTGAGCCATGTGCGACTGACCTGTCCAACATTACCCCGAGGTATTTGGACTCAGAGCAAAAGGTCAGGGTTTCGTAGTTTTGACTTTCAGCTCAAGCTTAGCTTCCTTGTTGTTGAGATAGATGACTGCCAACACTGTTTTTGTAGTGCTGAGCTTTAACTTCCAGGTCTGGAGATATTCACCTGTGGTTGCCATGTCTTTGCTTAGCACTCCTTCCATTGCTTGCCAGTCTCCATCAACCTTCATGTTTGCTACATTGTCAGCATATGCATACTTTTGGGAGACAGTGGTTTTCAAGTCAGAGGTGTAGATGTTAAAGAGAAGCTGTGCCAGGATGGATCCTTGTGGGATACCATTCTTGAGACGTTGTAACCTGCTGCTCCATCTATTGTAACCGATTGTAAGGGTGAAGCTGCGATTGCTAACCAGCTCCAAGCAGACCATGTGCTTGTCAGGTAGCAATCGCAGAAGCTTGCAGGTGAGGCCGCAATGCCATACAGTGTCATAGGCTGTTGTGAGATTGACAAACACAGCTCCAGCCTTCTTAACTCAATAGCAACCTTCAATGTCTTGTATCAGTAAGGTTACCGTATCTGCAGTCAACCTCCTGTGGCGGAAGCCTGCCTGTTCCTACAGAAGTAATGGGTCGATGATTGGTTCAACACAAGCGTAGATGAGTCTCTTGAGAATCTTGAAAGGGTTGTGCCTGTTTGGTTTCTACTAGTTCAACTCAATGGCGTAACTGGAGGTTTGAACTGGGAGAAACTTAGCTAAAGGGGGCCCACTGGTCACCATAGTGCACCCACTAGCCAACACTCACAAAAAAGTTGAGAAACGATAGTGAATTTGAATGTGGATTTCCATACTAATCAGAAAACCCAAAATAACCAGAAAACATTTCAAAAACCACAAACAAGGCACAACCTGCTGAAAAGCAAAATAATACTATACCAAAACAGAAGCTAAGTGGCAGCCCGGTTTTTCCATTTAGCTTATGGTGTGGTGCTGGTGTAACATCAAATTTTTTCTTCATTCCAATATAGCACAAAGCACCCAACAACGCCTTATTCTTATGATAATACAATGCGGCATTGCTCAATGCTGTTACACAAGGCACAATTAATGCTGAACTTGAAATGCACTTTAATAACAAGTCAGTAGTCACACAGACCTCACTTTGAGAACTGCTGCTCTAAAGAAAAATGATTTGAAAATGATTGAACTTGGTTTTGGTATGAATCAATTTATATATTACTAAAAAATCAGCAGGGATTAACCAAACGTCACACAGTTGTAAGCATTTTGATTTATATTTGATACAAATAAAAACTCTGCCGGTAGTACAAAATGATTCCATACTCTTTGCACAACATTTAATGATACATGAAAAATATTATCTTTTTATAACAACATAAAGAAACAACAATAAACATGACTTTTTAACAACTTTGCTGATGGTAGTTTTCAGTGAAATCCCAGTTCTAGTGTCCTCTTAGCAAATCTCCATAACTTGCCAGGCGATTGTGCTAGAGAGCTGTTTAAACCCTCAAAAGACACAGAGTCTTCTTACAATGTCACCTATAAAAACGTGAACCTAAAACCAAATATTTTTTTTCATTGCAAACTAGACCACCTGCCCTGTCGTTTGAGGATTTGAATAGCTCTCTAGCACAATCGACTAGCGAGTTATGGAGTTGCTAAGTGGTGTGAAGATAACAGCTAATGCAGGATTTCCAGGCACAATATACTTATACACTGGCAGCGAACATGCTGAAATGCAACAACAGACATATCTGAAACATTGCTATGTATCAGAAAAGGTTAAATCAGCAGCATTGTGTTACATATTCTAACAAGTTTGTACTCACCAAATGTGTGGCATGTTCTACATCTACTTTTTGAGTAGGCATGATACACAGGTAAGAGGCTTGAACCAAAGTTTATCACTTAGCCAATAGCACTCATCCAAATAATGCATCCAAACTAAAATCTTATGTTGTTTTCAATCAAGACTGCTACTGTTGTTGTCCAGCAACAATTAAAGAAATATATATATATATCTACAGATGCAAAGCATGCAATCACACTAAATTTACTGCAATACAAAAAATTGTGTATGGTATTGCTAAAAAGCAATGTGACAAAGAGTTTTAAGCACATCACAGTAAAACAGCAATGGCTCAGCAGTAGAACATGAGCATCTACCTTACAGTGGTTGTTTACGCCACGCCTACAAGAGTTAAACATCCAGCACTCCACAGAACAGTATGATCAATTCAACCACTTTGGCTGAACCGCAAAAAAACACTTTGGCAAGAAGCAAATTTTAGGCTATTGCCTGTCACCAATTGCTGATGCCCAAAATCAACATAAACGGGACATAGCAATTATGTTACAATCAATGACATATCTAGCCTGGCAAAAAGGGAGTTGTCATGGAAGAGTACCTTTTGATATCACTTAACACTTTGAGAGCTGGCCTACGATATATTCGTACTTCGATTTCGGCCTAAAAAACAGCAGTTTTCGGTTGCCTTACCAACGCCCTAGCTCCTCCACCGATTGCGCTAGAGAGCTGTTCA
>JGI24021J15306_10013026_pt1 | contig 10340 bp, 4 predicted proteins | sample Ectturendosymbi1_FD_15306 | JGI IMG/M metagenome (IMG submission 15306) | reverse complement strand
CGCGCCACATACATATATTTTTGTTCTTCACGCACATCCCGTTCGTGGTGAATCACACAATCAACGCAACACCACCGGAGAAGTTGCAACAATACTGCATTCCTGACGACGTACCAAATTAAGAGGACAATGGATGTGNAACTGACAACTTACACACTCCTGAGCAATAATCAGATTCTTCTTTCAGTGACGAATCTTAGCAGGACTTTAAAGAATCTTCAAATCTTGCNCTGGTTTATCTGGGCTACCCGCTAGAGAACCTCGTGTTTAAAATCAATTTGAAACAATCAAAGCTCCTCATGAAATGGATGGTTCTGATGCNGCATATTCATAACGAAGAAAAGCATGATCATATTATCGAGTTGGCATTTGAAACTTCACAAAGTGATGTCGCTGCTGGGAATATTAATGGAAGACACACACCTCCAGATGGAATGGAGTGGCTTCAGGTAACTCCGTGTGACGTATCGTCTGGTAGACGTCCACAAAAGGACATATTGAGATTACTTCCTTTATTTTCAAAGTGTTTTTGCGCCATCCACAGGTATGAGATATCTGACTGCACCAAAACGTGAACTCTTCTTTATTCGCTCCCAATGTGTTCCTCGCATGGCGCTGACATTGTCTGCCTCCAAGTACCGTAACTCAGTGAGAGAGCCTTCCCGCTGCCGCGTAACGGGAGCATGGCCCTTGTGACTGAATGACTTCACAATCGGCATGGTAGCGCAATTCTTCTGCACAGGTGTCAAACGGACATACAAACGTGTACATAGAAGACTTCAACGCCTACAGTAAAAGATGGAGCTACGCCGACACCAACGAAGACGGTGAGCTCCTAGAAAACTGGACTGAGTCAAATAACATTTCTCGAGAACACGATGCAAAACTCCCTCACTCACTCAATAGCGCTAGGTGGTGAAAGTTATCACACAGACTTAATACTTGTTCCTTCATTAATCACTCACCAGTGTGAAAAATTCTTCCGCGATCCAATCTCAAACCCTCAACATCGTCATTTAAAGCCCGCAGAGGGCACGATCGTACCTTTTCAAGTCATTATCTGACACCACTCGCGAACGGAGTGCGCTAGAGAGTCAGTTAGGACATCTTTTGTTTCGCAAGGCAGCAACGAATTTTTTAGATATGTTTTGCGTAAATGTGACATCTTCGTGACCTCTTTAGTGGAAGAACCGTTTTCCATGTTGCCAAAAAATTTGTGGTTTTTATTCAAAAAGCCATGGAGCGGAAACTAAATATGTTGGAAATAAGGTTTCTACATAAAAATGTCAGCCATGACCAAAACTTTGGCAAAATATGTGAAGAAAAAAACTTTCTCATATTTTGGGGAAAATGGCGCAAAACCAAAAATTGCTGGGTTGTTTTAACCCTCGTTGGGTTTGGAAGGTTGAATTGTACCGAATCACACCCACGAAACGTCTGAAATTTGCCGCACAGGCTTTCCTTAGCGTCTTATATCGTCCCACCAAATTTCAGGTGAAAATACTTAAAGGAAAAGAGGTTATGGATGTTTTTGTCGATAATTAAATAATATAGCGAATTAATTTGTTTTTTTTAGGGCATAGCTTTTCAACCACTAACGCCAGAAGGCCAATGAAGGGCTCTAAAGATGAGTTTTTTGCCCTGTTTATGTAAAAAGAAAACAAAGAAATTACTCCTTGCATTATTTTTTGTTCATTGGGGTCTTCAGATGTAGTCCAAGCCAATGAAAACGTTTCGAGAAAGCAAACAAAGAAAGTGTGAAAGGAGTTTTTTTAATTTGTCGGACAATTGCCAAAAATCGCTTCCGGAAAATGAAAATTTTGCATTTTTCTCAAAGGTTTCAAATGTAATTGTACCTTTTTTTGCAACTCATCGGATTGATTGCTCTCTTCCGAATCCGAGGATGTCTTCACTGATTCTCTAACGCGATCCGTTCGTAAGTTATGGCCGATAATATCTACAAAGGGCGTGATCGTGCCCTCTACGGGCCGTACGAGGGTTTATAAATAACCACAGTTGTTTGCTTCTCTTGTTTGTTGCACGCTTGGCGAAGCGATAGTTAGGTCTGCCAGGTTCAGCTGCGCATGGCGGAATGCTTAGTTTGTTTCTGTCATGTTTCCGAAACCGTATTGGACGATCAATCGCTGTTGACGTTGGCTGCTTGAAATTGTTACAAGTGTTACGCTGATCACCTTCTGTTCAGTACATGAAGCACTGTAGGAAATGCAGGGAATACGAGGTTGCTGATTTGTTGATGTGCAGAATTTGTAAGGTGTCAGGGTAGGCGATGAAGGTTGCCAGACATGCATTCAAATATCCTGTAAATGCTAGCTGCCCACAGCTCACAATAAGGCTGTCGTCGCTAAATACAATGTAAGTAAAACTCACATCAACAAACAAATGCCCATGAAGGTTATGGATTTTTCTACTTACGTATGTTTTTGAGATAAAAATATATATAAATGCGAATTTGCAAAATAAATGTATACTGTAAATAATGCAATCAGTTGCCCGCAGGTGAGCACCAATTCACATGAAATTATACAATTTTTACCCACTGCAACATGATAATAAGTTTATTCCTTCATACAATTCAGCAAAGCAAAACAGCCATTATATATACAGAAGCTCCACTGTAAACTATGGGTTGCTATTCCGGAAGACTTATGAAATAGACCATACTGCACTTTGTTGAATGTTGTAAAGTAATCATTAGTTTGCGCATTGTGCCCGCTGCAAGTGTGACGCTCACTTGATTGAATGCTATGTGTTTTGAGATTCGTTCACGGGCGTTGCACTTGGTAGCTTGTCAGCGTACTGTACGGTTTTGTTGGCGTATTGTCCGACTTATCAATATTCTTTTGTTATTCAGAGTTGTTCGCACTCAGTTCATTAAAGCTACTAGTTTGCTATTTCGAACTTTAGTCTACAACATATTGAAGTGATCTTATTGCAACGTTTATCTGGTTCAAGCTTATCGGTTGTGTTAGCATCAAATTACATGTACTTGGTGCTGTCTGATTCACTTTTATGCAGAACAAGTGATTTTTAAAAATAGGAAAAGCTCTTTCTCATTATTGCCGAGTTGTCAAAATGTATTTGGTTGTACCGGAAACACAATGACATATTTTGACCACACAAACTATGCTTTTTTGAAACAGCCCACAAATCAAAAGGTAGGGTGTTGAATAAGACAATTCGAGTTGTGAAATCAAGCAGGAGCAGTAAGCAAAAAGTCTGATTTCAGCCACGCAGGCTAACCTGCAGCACAGCAAATTACGCGGTTTTTCCAACTGATGCTTGTCTTCTGAAACATGTTGGAATTGATGTGCAAACAAGCAAAAAAAACAAATAATGGTTGGTAATCGCACATCCATCACATACTGTATTTCAGTTACTTTCCAAAGCCTACTGTATTTCGTGTATGCGCATTTCTGTGAACGAAGAGTGCAATGCGTAGGCCTGCTTACAGCAAAGTATATTTCGCGAATTTACTAATGTTTCTGCTAAATTGCTGTGCAATTCATGCTCAAGAACTAAGGAAGGCAAAAACAAGCAAACGTTTTTTGTGCACACTTTTCCTCTAATTGCTTTCCAATCATTTCAACTTTCATTTATGCTTGGACGCACACAGCAAGCATTTCGATATTCCCTTTTAATGCTTGGTTACTAAAACTAGGTGTTGTTGTCCTATGAAAACAAGCAACAGTTACACAAACATAATACGTTTTATATTCACACACATATTTGTTCACAATTCTAGGGGGATATTTTCGAATAATACATTTCAACTTTGCGTGGTTCATGTGAAAAAGAGTGCAATGTGTAAGCAAACCTGTAGCAGAGCATACTTGGCAAATTTTTTTTAGTGATGTTTGTCGCCTAAAGTGCGTTGGAATTCAAGCGCAAAGTCAACGGTCCTGAAAACAAGAAACTTTTTTATGCAATATTTCCTTCAATTGTTTTTCAAATGTTTGCATTTTTCAAGATACTTGTGAAGGTTCGCAAGATGTGGGCGCAAACAGCGAGCATGTCATATTTCCTACTGATGTTTTCTACTAAAACTAGTTGAAATTGATGTGCAACAAGCAGAAGTTGCAAAAATCAAAACTGCATATATTCAAACACAACTTTGCAAGTCTATGTGGATCATTACAAATCTTTCTACTTTTCATGATATTTGTAAATGCTTTGTGAGATATGGGTGCAGACAGAATGCTTCTTACTGATTGCTATCCACTGAAACTAATTGGAATGTCAAACAGCACCAGTACAGACGAGGAAGATTCGGTTTGAAAAGCGGTCTCTGGTGCGAAATCTGGGTCGACAAGGACGTCAGGCTTTGTTCATCTTGAGGAACAATTGGGACTGCACAAGTGAAGTTGTTATAGAACAACACACAGCGAATATCCAGCAAAAAGTGCTGCGGCTCAACCTGCTTCTCCATTATTCACCATTCATTGCAAACACAGTCAGGGGCGTAACGAGCGGTGGTCAAGGGGGGCACAATTCCCCGGGCTCCGAATCACTATGGGGGCGCCGAATCACTGCGGGGGCGCCAAATGACTGCGTGTGGCGCAGAAAAGTCCTAAAAATGCCACATGTACATTCTTCAATACGGCAAATTTGTTTCCGAAAGACCTCTGCAGGTTCGGACATGGGGGCGCCAAACTTGCTTCTTTTCCCGGGCGCCATCTAACCTTGTTATGCCCCTGAGCACAGTACATTCATACATTTTCGGGATTGGAATTTTGCCATTTTTGTTGATGTAAGTGATACTTTTAGAACAGATGTAAGTGATACTGTTCACCCTTGTCACTTATGCCTGCATCATCACAACTGCATGGGACAGTTTGAAATATTTCATCAATATTGCCAAACAACTACCAGTATGCAGGCTGTGGCATCTTTCAAGGCTAAAAGAGATGCTTTGTGTTTATGCCTGTAACTTCAAACGCTTTGAAATCGAAATGCAGATTACAAACGCAGATTCTGTATGTAAAATGTTGCAGTTTGCAGTGAAAAGTTTGCAACGCATGTTGATTATCCTGAATACAAATATAAAAATTTCGCGGTTTTCAGTCATATCGAACGCAAGACCATAAAATACATGTATGTTTTTGCCCTGGTGCGGTTTAGTAGGATTGAAAATGTAGCGATCTATTTGTTCGAGACTCGTACTAGATATATTTATACTTGCTAATCGGTAAAAATTTTTGTATCGCTGTTTTAGCATACTTGTGTAGATAGAAAATCTGAAAACGATGCGGTTTGCATTCAAATCGCATTAGAACGCGAAATAATACTGTTCACTTAAGTTTTTTCAGTACTGATACACCAAAGCGTCGTCGAAAAGGCAGCTACGCACTGCTTATTTCAAGTTGATACTTAAGTTAGACCGGTTGTCGTTGGTCCTGCAATAAGATTTTTCATAAAAGCGTTAGTAGACTTCCAGCACAATTTTTTTTTGCTGCAATATTTCCGAAAGTTTTCCCGAGTTGTCAGTATTCACAAAACAATGCATTTCGATTTATTTGTCAAACTCCAATGAAAACGGCCTGCAATAGCGAAAAGAGAGGGGATGACAAAGCAAAAATTTAAATGCGACGGACACTGGCAAAGATGTACTGTATAAGCAGTATATCTATAATACAGATGGGACTGCAGGTGTAAACTTGATTTGCATATCGAAGTATGTTACAATGAACTTTATTTTGCAATCAATTAACGCTGCGGATGTTTTTGTCTGACCGTGTTCACTGTTCACTGCCTCGCATAAAGGCATGGCTTTTAATCATGCAAATCTTTACCGGCACGATCAAAATGCATCACGCACTTGTGACGAACAGACAAGTTCCTGTTTGCTACAAAAGAATGTCACTGCAGGGAAAAGAGTGATCTACATCTGTGCCAACTATGCCATTTTCTTAGGCAAGGGTTGCGTCAGGCGATAAGTACAGTATGTTGTGAATCGCTGAAACCTGAAAGATCTCGCGTAAACCTTTCTTGCAATGTTTTACTTGTGGATGCACCTTGAGCAGTTCACGAGTTATCGCTGAAAAAACGACGAGCAAGATGATTTATCGGCTTCTGCAGTCCTTGCAGAGTTTAAAACTTTTCAAGCTATAAAAATTGCACCAATGTCTTGCTGTTTTTCAACTCTGTGCTTGTTTCCACATGAATTTTGGCAATGATGAAGTGGTTGGTAAGTTAGAAATTCGAAAGAAAAAACATCTCAAAAAAAGGCAGCTCCACTGACAACATTGGCACGTGTTAATTTTCGGAAAGAACAAAATGTGCGGTAAATACAACATCAACCAAGGCATTGATGGGTTTATATTATTCCCAGCATTGAACATTGTGCCAAAGCTTGTAATTTTTCAACTTGTTGCTTGTTTACGCACGAAATTTGGCAACGTTGAAGCGGTTGATACCTTACAAGTTTGAAGGAAAAAACATCTCGCGAAAAGGCATCTCCATTGAGTACATTGGTAGGTTTCATTTTTGAAAGGAACAAAAATCGCAGTAATTGCAGCATCACCCAAGGAATCGCCGCTCAAAACGTTTCAAGGAATGAACAATGCACCAAATATTTCAGGTTTTAAACTTGTTGAATGTTTGCACATGAAATTTAGCAAAACCGAAGAGGCTGATAGGCTACAAATCGAAAGAAAAAGGCTCACGAAAACGCAGGTCCATTGAGACCATTGTTAGGTTTGGTTTTTGCGTGCATCATGATCCGCAATGAATATAAGTGTAATTGGAAAAAATGTTTTTAGTCAGGGATCTGTTAGAGTGTTTTATTTTAAACTTTCATGAATATTTGAAGCACTATAGATTGCATAAGTGAAGGATATGGGCAAATCGGCAATCCGACGTTAGATCTGCGACCAACGCTGGACAGACTCTTGCGACCACATGCATCAGCAGGTTGAAAAACACTGGCCTAATCAAAACACGCTTCTGCAGTCTTCTTTTCACACTGTGTGCATAAAACTACGTAGCTTGTTAGAATGCGTCCATGCAGACTTACGGGAATACGTCGTTACGGCTTAGTTTTCATTTTGCTAAGTTCCCAGACGTTTGTTGCTCTTGTTTCAAAGTGATGCTGACAAATCTGGCTAAGAAAAATCAAGTCATATTTTACGGTTTCGTTAATAACCGGGCAATACTTTTTTGAAAACGGTGCTCTGCTTTGAAAATCTGCAGATAGACTTTGGTGTAAATCATCGTAATATGCCCAGCGATTGCTGCGCCGGCAAAACGCTGTTTTTATCTGTTGCTGTAACATGGGGGATTTGGTGTAGTTTAGAAAGGGTAAACTGTTTTCAGAACGTGCATATGCATCGTCAGTAATCTGAAAAGATTAGGAAAATGTTCACGTTGCCAGTCCAGAAAAAATGTTTGCGGAAACAAATGCAGCAACGACCTTCCCCACAAGCAACTTTTTGCGGTTCACTGAAACATGTTGGTATTTCTGACCAACACTGAAACGATGAAAGTGGTTGGGGTTCCGTTTTTCGCAGAGTTATCACGATCATTGCTGCCAATGCGAATTTTTGCCTCAAGTCCTTTTAATTGAGAGCGGTTTTTGTTAGAAAAGCGGTGTGGGAGTTTCTGGGTTGGATTTGAGATTGGAACAGTGAACGTTTCCAGTTTTTACTCCCTACAAACTGTACTTTATTCCAATCCTCAACAAAAAAAACATACATATCAGAAATACTTCTGTTGCCATTGCAAGCCTATCTGCTGAATTTCCGTTGTTACACATTAGTAGATGAGAGACCTCTTGCTCAAAAACTGCAAGATGCGCTCACATTCAGAGTCCTGACAATAACTGCGATCGGGACTGCATGCGTTAAGCATAGAACATAAGATTTAATGTTATGATAACAACAAAAAATTTGGGAAACTTTCCGTTATAATGGATATGCTAAAATTGGTTTATCATTCTTAGGTCAATTTTGCTTTTAATAAGCTCGTAACCAGCTGGTATTTCGTTATCAGTCTCTCTAGAAAGTGGGAAAAGAAAAATCTTTTTGCAGGAAAACGAGCTCACATGAATATATTAATTGAAGAGTGGTAAACAGAGAGACGAATATGAATCATGCTAGGCTTTAAAAAACTGCTGTACATCAAGCTATATAAACTTCTAAAAGTATGGCAAAGATACAGATTGTAAGAGAAGTTGAAGAACTTTAAAAACCTGCATCAGGGGTAAACGTGTTATCTGCACAATTATAGTACGATCTCCATTTACCTCTAACAAAACAACGCGAAAAAATCTGCAATCAGTGTCAATGCTAGTCGTTCGTATGTCTCACGCAGATTAAAACAGTTTGGACCAAAAGCGTGCAAACCAGTACAAAAACTGCCACTTAACCCGCTGCTCGAAAGGAAATATCTCAGCTATGCCTAAGCTCACCGTAGCGCACAACAGATGATTGGTGCAATGTGCTGTTTTCAGACGAATCTTTAGTGCAACCGTTTTCTGTCTGCATGGAACATGCTTCGCGATCTTTTGTGGAAAAGGACACCACCAGAAATACACTGTTTATGCAGTGCACAATTCCGAATTCAGGAATCTATGTAAATTGCTGTTATCAGTGTGCTCTACATTTTGGGCCCTGAAACGGAATGAGCGGGGCATAATTAATATGTAGCTGTCCACGTTTGAACCCCAAGAAGGGCCGAGGGCCCCAATTGAGAAACCCTGAACTAAACCTTAAAATATTCGCATGGCACTATCACCAAAACCTAATGTGAATGTGAGAATGTTTATTGTCATAAACAGTTGCTTGACTAAATTACGATGGTCCTAGATTAATACTATCGATCTTCATAACACCAGCAAAACGTTTTTGTGTCGATACTTGCCCGTGTGAAAACCATATACAGGTACTTGATCGTGACATATGTAAATATCTGCAGTTGCGTAATAGTTTATTCTGTCGTTGAATGGAAAGTAAGATGATCACAGGCGAGATGTGATCCGCATTTCATACATAGAGTAAGGTGAAGCAGTTTTCTTGTACAACGCAAAGTTTGCACCAGCGGACTTGGCAAAAGGAGCGACATGACACGGCCTGTTTTGGGACTTTCCGGGGAATGAAAGTTCTCTATTCCCCGAATGTAATCGATATCAAATGAGATCATATCCTCTTCAAGGAAAACGAAGGAACCTGCGTCGCCCGAATGGCTGTTGCGCCACAGCGCGCATGTCTTTTTGGCGGGAGATTTGAAACGAGCGCGTTTGCACTGCTTTTTTTTCTGCGCTGTGGGCACAAGCACCGATGGTATCAAGCAAGTTCTTCAGTAATGTTCTGTTCAGGTTTGAAAATAATCGCCTCTTCAGTATGTGTTCTCAAAATTGAAATACTCTCTTAGTCGGTAAACTTTAAGTATCGTTTTAGGAAGGTAACTTGAGCTACTGCAGTGCAATTAATTTCGTTGAACTGTAATTTTTCTAAAAATACATGCTACTAAAGATCGCAACGAGACATTTTCAAAATGTGATGTCTGCTTAACGGACATTAACGTTTTAGTTTTTGAAGTAGTTCTGCTATGAAGCTGTAAAGCATTGTCAGCTGAATGGGTTTTGTAAAGATTTCACTGTAATAGATCAGTTTCATTTCGAACGTAATGACTATGTATACTTCGTTTGCATGCGCTTGAATTTTGCAGCTGTGTTGCTGCCGAGGTGTGACTTGCCAACAATCCAGCCATTGTAAGCTCAGAGTAGTGGACCGATAACCAGACCTTNTGATCAGATTATCACTTAACTTCCACTGCAGCATGCTACTTCAGATTACTTCTGCATAATCAATGTCTTTTTCATAGCTGTTACCAAAAAGCATACTTTCTTTTATTTTGCGGAAAGTGAAGGTTTAATTATCCATTCTGCAGATGCCTTAACCAAAATTATGAGATGTAATTATCGTTTACAATGCCCTAAGGGGTAATAGTGTTTAACTTGTTTTAACTTGTCAGAAAGTTTGGAGAGCAAATATTTAATTAACAAACTGTTCCTTTACCATTTATCCAAGATTGGTTCTCAAACTTTCATGATTTGTAGCCCCTTCCAAAAACTCTAGTCTAAACACTTGTGGTCCCTAAAAATAATTGTCTCATCACTAAAAATAATTGTCTTTGTTTTAGGTTTTGCAATATCACGGAAGAACTATTTAATAAAGGCCTCTGCTCGTGGACCCCGAAGAACCTCACCGTGGACCCCAAGGGGGGCCGAGGGCCGCGATTGAGAAACCCTGCTTTATTCTATGGCTCAAGTTGTTATGTTGCAAAATTTAATTGTCAATTTCACTTCTTTTTAACAGGTTTCG
>JGI24021J15306_10013025_pt1 | contig 10341 bp, 4 predicted proteins | sample Ectturendosymbi1_FD_15306 | JGI IMG/M metagenome (IMG submission 15306) | reverse complement strand
AACAGTAAAATTATACAGACCATGATGGAGTACCGTCATTGTGTGTGTGTTCCACCAGGCACATAGCACCCCAAATGGGGTTGGACAGACAGAGGCAGGACAGATTACAAAAAGGTTTAACAGTAAACACTAAACAGCGACACAGTAGACGTAGTGTTACTGTTAGGCACATGAAAAATAAACAAAGTGAGGTTAGTCAGGATGGCTGAAGAGGGGAGCAAAACAATACTGCACAGTTTAGGGAGTTTACAGAAAGCATAAAAAACATTCTGAAGACAATAAAGCTCACAGAAAACACAGACATTCGGAACGCGATGGCTATTCATTAAAGAAAGGCAAGTGACGGGCAGGAACACTAGTTAATGCACTGATGGTGGTGGCTAAAATCAGATCAAACTTGCACACAGGCCAATATGCTAGCGGTGTTCCCTCTGACCATGGCCAGATACATTCGCTGCTGGAGCCACTCCACTGTCCCTCGCTGGGTTGCCTGAAATGTCAACAAGCTTTTTGCGAGACAGCTCAAGAGAAGAAGGGGGCAGTGGACTTGCCATACACACCAGTGGTTTTGATTGCAACTGGTTGAAAGTAATAATTGTCAAGAAGGTCATTGTATTACATCTTTGCTAGCGAGGTCATCCCAAGCCGATTGTGTTTCCTTTTGTCATGGGGATGAATCATGAAGTGCGGACCAGGCATCAGTTGCGTTGATTACTTCCCCATGAGGCAATGTAAGAGAGGTAAGCAACCTGTTGACAAGGCCCTGGTAGGCAAAGGACGACGATAGGAAACATGGTAGAGACAGGTCTGTGGCAGAACGGAGGCCAAGACCTCCATGTCGGATTGGCAGGGATGCTTGTGACCAGCTATCTTTTCCAAAAGTCACATTACATATATATCTTGTTTTTACTTCCGGTTAGTGATTGCAAGCACTTAGATACAAGTTTGTATTTTATTACCACTAAATGTCCACATGGACCATAAACCTCAGGCAACGGTCAGCCATTGATGATATGAATTCTCCAGCATTTACACTGCACACATTTTATTAATCATGGACAACTGGTAAAGTATACTGCTTTGAATTTGATCAGGCTTGACTAAAGGCAGTGGCTATAGAACCGCCTGCGGATCTTTAAATTGAGGACCTTATTCGACCGCCTTCTGTAACATGACAATAACGCATGATGACGAGAGAGTGCAGTAGGCTTGGTAGAAACAAAGTAAATGTAAAAGATAAACGCTATACCTAACCTTAACCTAACCCTAATCCGAACCTAATGCTGACCTAACGCTAACCTAACACAAACCTAAGATAACCTAACGTAACCTAAAACTAACCCTAAGCTAACCTAACCCTAACCTAACGCTATCGTATCCGAAACCTAACAGTAACTCGTAAACGTAAAATGTAAGCCTGAAAAAAAGTTTATCTTAAAAAAAACAAAAGGAAAGTCAAAAGAAAAAAAAACAAAACCAAAGTCGGCAAGGTGAGATTCAAACTAAAAACCTAAAGCATAAAAGGCATAGCGCATAACCATTACACTCTACGATCCACACGGTTTGAATGACAAAGAGACCCTTTTATTTGAAGTGCGTCAGGACAGGCGGATGAATAGTCACCTCCTTGACTAAAAGCAGAAGTAAGTTTAAAGTTAGGTTCCTTGATCAATTTAGTTGATTTGCACTGAAATATTTGTTTGGCTTACACATCAAAAGCTTGATTTACCTGAAAAATTTTGGCTCAACTTTCGGAATTGTGGGGCAATTGTCCCCACTGCCACCCTTGGTTACGCGCTTGCACACACCATAAAACCTATCTGCTTTGTCGCCATAGGTTTTCTGGATACATTCAGATTCAAGGTTTCTGCTTTTTAGTGTCAATGATATATCTCCGCGGAGTTCTTTGAGGAATATTGTAATCAAGATCAACCTCACGAATTCTATTACTATATTTTAACACTTCTTAATGGCTTTTCTCAAAGTGGTTTCATCACACCTTCTGTTAATGTTCTTACATTTTTTAAATATGGCCATACCAATGAAAGTACTTGGGACCTGGTCTATTTGATTTTTGAAAAGCGCATGAGACAAACAAGAAAACATAAGGAATGGATTTTTATGGAACCTTTTTGCAATATTATAAAATGGGCATTCATGCAAAGGACCATTGGTCATGGTCCAAAGGCAAAGGTCTTTTATGCATAGTGGTCCAAAGGCCCTTCATCCTGCCATTTTTATGCTGATGCTACTGAAACATTGTTACTTGCTTAATTTAAAAAAACTCTGCTGTCGTTCCAGACATAAATGTCGCTTCTATTTGCAAACCAAACAACTGACAGAAGTCTTTTTTCTGTCCCTGAATATAACAAAAAGTTCAGACCCTTTAAAATTTACTTTTATTCCATAAAAATGCAATTTCAACTATAACTGCTTATTTATGCCTGGACCAAGGTCCTCTGCATCAGAGATGATTGGATAGTGTTGTTTTTGCTATCCGATCCCATCCTGTTTTTGAAAAATGATATCCGATCCAAATCCTGTTTTGGTTGAAATCATACTACCGTATCTGAGAACTATCCAAAAGTGTATACTGATGCACAACATACATTTTTGTGTAGTGTCTATTTTGCCTCATGGGGAAAAATAACTGCTGAAGTTGATTTGCCTTTCACTGAACACGATTGGCTGAAGTAGTCACATGACACGTTTGAATGCATCTCCTACTTATTTGACCATGACATCTGTAACAGCTCAGTCCCACCTGCATGGACAAGTGTCGGAGGAGGTTCCAGTTAATTCTAGTTAGTTAGGACAAATGAGGTCCAACTGTATTGAAGTTGGTTTGAAACTTCTTTATTTACACATTGCAGTTGCTGTTGGGTGAGGCTTTGAAAAGCTGTTGGGAACCCCTTTGAAAGCAGAGTACTTGCACATTGGATTTGCTACTGGGGGCCCCTTTGAAAGCAGAGCAGTTACACACTGCAGTTGCTGTTAATGCCCCCTTTAAAAGTGGAGTCGTAACACATAAATTACAGATGCTGATAGGGGCCCCTTTCAAAGCAGAGTACTTAATCAGCTCCAAAGTGCGGTATATTATATGAGTAGATAATAAATTTTTCATCAAAAATGAAGAAAATTTACACACAAAACATGTCCGAGGTGGCCCTTAAAACGAGGGGGTCCAATGCAAGTGCTTTTCTCACTTCCTCTTAAACACACTACTATTATTGAACCCTAATAATATCAGTCTAATAATAACATATTTGATAAACTCAGTGAATAGTAACCACTTGCAAAATGCATGACCTGTGATATCACTCTGTGAATGTGCACAGATGGTATGTCATCAGCAATTTCACAAGTCAGAAATTTTGCTTGTCACTGGAAACAATTTCTTCATGGACCGGCACCAAGCTGTGGCCAGGTGTTTGTCGACCCTTGACTTGGTCACTCCTTCCCTTGAAGTCACTGACGCCAACAGAGAGCAAGGCACAATGCCATAACATATTTTGTGTGACACGTGTGTTGGAGTTTTTATGATTAGCATTTTAACTCTAACTCTTTTGTCTGTCCTTCCTAGCAAAAAGTCCACCGATAAATTTTGCAAGGGATTATGTTGTAGAAATGTCTGGATAGCCGACTTCCACGTGATTCAGCACATGTTTAAGGTTAATCACCACAAGCATAAAGCACATTCAAACTTCCCTTATATAATGATAGGGTGAATATATACTGACAGAGTGATCTCGGCAGATGACCTTTACACTTTACTTGGAATTTTAATGTTGTGATGTTAGGGTTACAATTTTAGGTTTAGGGTTACGTAGATTGTTTAGTATTCTATTATCACTTGAACTGGTGCTAATATAGGTCCTAATTATTGCATTTTGTACATTGAGTTGAATTCATTGCTTTTTGAATAAAACATTACATTTCTACCAGGGTTTTTTTAAGGAAAATGTTAGGAACCCGGTATGGATCTGTAGAGACCCGATTTCTCTGATTCTAGGGACCCGATTTTCTCTGATTNTAGGGNCCCGATTTTCTCTGATTTTAGGGGCCCAATGATACTTTTTGCTGATTCCAGGGACCCAAATCGAGTCCCTAAAACACTTTTAAAAACCCTGTTTCTACATTAACCAAGTTCAAGTGCACCGAAACTGAAGTCCTAAGCTTCAACCGCAAGTAAAGTTTAACTGTGCCCTTAGTCAGTGGAGCAACTAGAAATAATCAAAGGGGGTTGGCAACAAACTGCGAGATGTTACTTCTGAATGGGTAGACTCAACAAGGCTATGTTAGCTTAGCTCAAGTTAAAGCAATCATCTTATTGAATCATTGGGACTCTTGCATAACAGTGTTGGTAAATTTTCAGCAGAAACAGCTAGGCTGAGTAAAGGGAATGAAAAATAATAATACAGTTATGCAAAAAGAGCAAGACCAAATGTCAGCAAGAAACTCGCGAAATAAATGTAACGTCAGTCCATGCGTACTAACTGTATACGGGTTAAGTAAAGGTCCAAGCACTTGAACAAATGTTGCGTTTACTTCGTGAGTTTCCCACTGCCATTTCTAGCAACTATATTATTTTTTGGTACTGTCTATTGAAAATTTATTGCAGCTATTACGTAACAATCGTATTCTTCCAAAACATGAGTCTGGTGTTCTGCGAGAATTTCCACACGTTGCATGACAACCAGAGTGACACGAAAAATGCAATCTTTACAAAATTGACCTGCTACTCTGACAGGCGTGTAGCCAGAAACTTTAAAAGGGAGAGGGGGCAATCAACAACCGAGTCTCGACATGTGAATTTTCAATCATCAATGCCCTTGAAAACTTGCATTTGTCTAGTTTTTTATTTTTTTTACAACACAGTTCAAATTTAAGCCGGCAAATAGAAAGCCTCCTTTCATTCAATTAACAAGTTTTAAAAGTTTGTTTTTAGTCTCTGAGTGAAGTTCCAAGCTTCTGCCTTGGATCAAAGCTACCATTTGCTTGTAAACTTTCCCGTAAAAATGCTTGTAAAAATCTCGATGTAATAAGTTCACAATCTGCACTATGCTTTTTGCAGCCATGATTGCTGCAGTTGAGCAAGACGTCATTGTGGGCTGATTACGATGGCGTTTTTATATTTACACACTTCTGATGTACACCAGCACATGTTTAATCAAAGCCAAGTAGTGATGTGGATCTTGTTGTCATCCAATTCTTAGCGACTAATTGATGTATGCAGTTGATAAACAAACAATAAAGCAGCATTTCTTGAACATTGCTAGGCCACAGGCCGTAGCATAACCTCATAAAAGCTGCAGATCCCCCAAGATGAAACATTGCAGTAAATATTCAAAAGCAGGTGTTAATCATTGTGGTAGTAATCGAAATGTCTGCAAAGCCTATTAACCCTTCAAATCATATTCACGGATCCTTTTGGGCGTTCACCAACTTCAGGTTAAGAACCCAAAACTAGAGTTTATCAACGCGTTTAGAAATGTTTGGAATTTTCATAATTTGTAAATTGTTTTGGCTTCTGGTACCTTTCGACTTGTTCTGTAAAATGTTTGTAGCTACTTCAAAGTTACATTTTTAAAATTAGTTTGGTGAGACTTTGCTAAATTAACTCACTTCATTGAGATATACAACAGAATCAAAATGTAAACAAAATCGTTAACTCCAGTGTAATACAACTTACTGACCATGCTAAGCTGCATGTAAAGATATCTTAGCAATGCATGTAATTACATTTGTATAAATTGTGGGGGTATAGAAAACACTGACTTGCCTGTGGATTTTGAAGTCGTAATGTGAAAAAACTCAAATTCGTTTCATTTTAGGCACATGCACTTTATCAAGAAGACATATTTTTTATGTTTACTGCAAATAATGACAGTGTCAATACCCTCACCACTTACAAAATAAAAAGCATCTGTTACTTACGTTAGGTTTTGTTGCTGACTCTTTTCATTGCAGCGGAATGATTTCAAATGATTTACTGCAGGATAGGGTGGCAATTAACAACAGATGAAAGTTGAAACACTTTGAAAATATGCGCAGGTCAGACCCTGATCACCTAACATTTTTGGCCAATATTTGGTGAAACATTATTTTGCAGCATTATAGAAAGATGTTTTCTCTTAAGCGACACTGCACAAGATTTACTGGTACTCCCCTAAATGCATGTCGCCATTCTAGCCTGCGTGCTTCATGTGTTGTGGTGGCTTCTTCTAGACTTATGTGAACCTTTGCAAATGCTTTGCTTGTATTATTCACTCTGCATAGCTTTGCAAATAGCAACCAGACACTACTTCGCAAAAGTGAATACAGATTAATCCGACTAATGCATATCCGTTAAACGCATAAAGCACGCTTTCACATAAGGTTCCAGAATCCCAAACCAAACCATTCATGCGTGAAAAGTTATTCAATTATGTAAACCAGATATTTCAATAGAAATGCTATTTTTATTTGTAAATTTGGAATACTTGTTCCATGCTGCACAGTGTGAAAAGCACTGTGCCCATCCGATTAAACAGCTGTCCCCATTACGATAGACAGAAAACAAAGTTATTATCTTTGGCCAAGATGTCAAAGTCACCAACGTGTGATGGCCTATAGCTGCCAAGCCACATTTAGAAACTTAGTGTCACATTCAATAAGAGGATTGTTCAAGTGCAGTTGAATTGTCATAAATATACATCGTGGCATCGCGGAAGAACAGGTGGGATTGAAAATGATTGTGATACAGGTGCACGGGCACGTCACAAAAGCTCATCGAATTTAGAAAGTCACAGCCGCATTATACACTACGTGGAGGTGTGCAAAAGTGTATGTGTTCGTGTTTTTCTGGAATTAGGCGAGATGCCGTGCAATGCAACCGACTGCCTTGAAATTCTATGTGCACCATGCTGTTCTCAAATGCAAGATGGTCACAGATGTTAAGGGGTCTTGGCATGCTGACTAAACAGTGCCCAAGTTGCGCCCATGTCCTTCTTAACTGCTTGGCTTATGTAGCCATAGTTGGCTATTTAGAAATAGACCTTGCGTCGTGATAGTCAGCGACATTGCCACTGACGCTTGAGTTATTGTGTTCCATCTACAGATGTTATTCTTTTTTTAGGCCAGTGGCAGATTGTCATATGAATGTTTTGCTAAAAAAAGATGCAAGTAAGCAAACAAAGTGTTAGCAATGAGAAGAAGAAGTCTTGCAATAAATCTCATTTATTTTATAAAGTGTACATGCAATTAACTGATGTTTTCACCTAATGTTGGTTAGGATTTGGTTCAAGCTTAAGGTTTGTATGCAATAAAACAATACTGAATATACGTGCTTGAAAGGTGTGTGATTAATGAATTTTATCTGTATTAAGTTGCACAAGCAAAAATGATCGAAACCTTCACTAAGATGATGCCTTTGTTTTTAGGTTTTATACACAGCACACATCATTTCAGATGTAGGTTTATCAGTTTTGTATCACCACCATGCCTCTTTCAAATGTTTTGCCAAAAGAACTTTGTTGTGCTCCGAAACCATACATTGTATTAACTGGTTTAGATATTACTTTTAATGCTGTTCACAAGTCAATATGGGATGCTTTCAGCAATAACAGGTACCTAATTGTATATGATTATACTGAGCTGGTTTTTGGAGAGTTGTTGAGTTAAAGTTGTGATGTTTATTGGCAAAGCTCCTTCCCTACATTTATTCAAGGTTTAAATTTTGAGGACAACAATAGACTGCATGGTATCATGTTAATTGGACACTAATGTCTCCTAAATACAAGCACAAAACTAATGGTCACACTAGAGAAGTCCAAATTGCATGGTTATGTCAAAAATATGTGCCAAAAATGCAATGTTAATACTGTAAGTGCAAACTTTTTGAAGATCTTCAAAAGCAGGGAAGAGCACATTATTTTTCAAAGCTTTGCTGTGCTTTCTACATTAAAAACCCTGAAAAACCTAATGTTGCATAAAAGATTAACATGTCAAAAATTACTGATCCCTAACGTGAAACATCGGTGAAGAAGTATTAAAAAGGCAGTGGCTACAGGTCTGCCTGTGGACCTTCATATTTGAAACCTTATTCGTCTGTCACCTGTAATGTGACAGTAACGTGTGACAAGAGTGCAGTAGGCTTGGTAGAAATGTATTAAACATAAAACCTAAACCCTAAATGTAACCCCTAAGCCTAAAGCCCAAATGTAAACCATAAACCCAAACTGTAAATCTGAAGAGAACAATTTGGAAACATTTGAAAAAAGTACAGAAGTGGTCCCATAAATTGAAACGTGCAACCACTACAGTACTACCAAAATAAAAGTCGCCAAGGTGAGAGACAAACCAAAAACCATTGGTACAGCAGACGTAAATGCTACCAAGACGGTACTGCTTGAGTGACAGACTCAGTGTTTATTTGAACTGTGTCATGCAAGGCAGATCTGTAGTGACTTTCTATTAAAAAACAGAATTGTTTTTGTAGCGCTGTTAAGACGAGCTTGTTGAACCCTACCAACCAGTGAGCGGTGCACCTCAAGCCTTGGCTTAATGTAAATTGTTGTAAACTAAGGTCAAAAGAATAAATAAAAAAGTACAAAAACAATACACACCTGCTGAAAAAAAACATAGACAATGCGATGCATCATACATATTAAAAAGACTGAAGAAAGAGAAGAACCACATTGACATAGTTTCATACAAGAAGAAAAAACATAGGTGCTTTTACCCTGAACGGAGTACAAAGGAAAAATAATTCTCGAGAAATTTTAATATGAAAATCAGTGGCTTTTATGAAACATGCTTTATTTATAGAATCAACTGTACCCACAAACTTCTCACCACTTCTCCATCAAAGTTAAATTGCTGCACAGATTTAGAAGTTCAAATCAATTTCTTTTAAATATTATTAAGCTGCAGCAAAGCGCAATGACTCCATTTATTTTGTAAAAAACTGTCACTGAAAAGGAAAATTTATGATATTGTATTTATCTGATTTTTTTCAGACGGACGGATCGTTTGCTTATATCATTTTCATGCCTTCCTGGTGATCATGTTTATTCTCGAAGCAAAATGAAACGATCATCTTATGATTGGTATATTCCAAAAGGAATTTTAAAATCTACTTGGATGAACAAACATCTGAATAAGATCCCTGCTGTTGTTGTTGTATTTTTTGAGCTGGATTGGGATGACAGTGCTTGGAGGGAACGACACCTTGAATGTGCATCAAGAGTTCAAGTTGTTCGAAGTAGCTTGCAAGGTTTGATATGCATTCCAACCAGCTTTTTGCAAAAAATAACTAAACTTACCACTTTTGCTGCTGGTAGTTTCAGCTAAAATCTTGGTTTCTAGTATGTCTCAGCCTGTTTTTTTTCGGTCATAGACCAGGATGTTTTTGAAACGACATAAAAAAATTAAGTCATTTCGGTCAGAATGTCTGAAAATACAGGCTAATTAACACTGTTACGGCGAGTTTTGATACAACTGTGAGACAAGTGACCATCTCAGCAAAAAAATGGCCAAAATGCCTCAACAAAAAAAAAACTGGTCTTAGCAATTGCACAACTCGCCAGGCAATTGTGCTAGAGAGCTGTTCAAACCCTCAAAAGACTTGGCAAGTCTTTGAGTCTACAATGAAAAAAAAATTTTGTGTTTCAGCTTTTTTGTTAGTGACATCACAAGTGGATTATTTTTGATCATTTTGGCTCAGGTTACCTGGCCCTGGGCCCAAACTGCTAGATGGCATGGTAGTATTTCGCTCAAGTTTTTATTGGAAGCTAGAATGTGAGTCTTTTGAGCCTTCTTGTGACAAAAATATCAATCAGGATTAACACTTTGAGAACCGGCATATATGACATATTCGTACTTCGATTTCGGCCTAAAAAACAGCAGTTTTCGGTTGCCTTACCAATGCCCTAGCTCCTCCGTCGATTGCGCTAGAGAGCTGTTCAATGGCTCAAACGGATCGGCCAGTCTAATAGATAGCACTCGAAAAAAAATTTTTTTGGTTGGGGGGTTCGGATTTTTTGTGACTGACGTCATAAGTGAAGTAGTTTTAGGGTCATTTTAGCTCATATTGCCTGGCCTAGGGCCCAACCGCTAGGCCAAAGTGTTTCGCTGAAATTTTCATTGGGAACTAGGCTCAAGTCTGAGTTTTTTAAGCCTTTGATCGACTTCCTAGCGTTTCTGGTTCAAAAGTTATGATCTAAAATAAACAAATTATTTAATTAACTACTTAGTCAAATATTTTTGCTAACTTACATCACAACTTTTTAACCCGAAACCCCAGCAGGTCATCCAAAGTATCAAAAGACTCGGATTGTAGCCTAGTTTCCAGTAAAAACT
>JGI24021J15306_10013022_pt1 | contig 10342 bp, 8 predicted proteins | sample Ectturendosymbi1_FD_15306 | JGI IMG/M metagenome (IMG submission 15306) | reverse complement strand
AGTCAAATCGAAACCAAACTGAGTTATTTTGCGATCGGCAAAGCACAGCTGAACGCATGTGCGTTTTCGGACGGAGTCGAAAAGCAGAAATGCTGTCTAGGTTTAGGTGATATAAAAACTGTCATAACGTTTCTTCTCTACAATTTTTTAATTCCAAACTTGGCAGGATGCTTTGTAACAACTATAGCAACCGTTTCTGTGATTTTTACATTTTCCCCATTGTTGGAATAGGCGCAATAAACTTACAAAGTAAAAAAACGGGCAATCCACCCTTGTTTTCTAGTGTTTTGTCTCTCCAAAAGAAGCGGAAATTTTTTTTTCGATTTTCATAAACTACACAGTATGACTAACGTTTTTGTGCAGAATTTGTGTTTCTAGCGTGCAAGGTTTTCCATCCATAGCCTTTTTAAAACAACGCCTTGCCACCTCAAGCGCCAGCGCGAAAACCATACCTGCGTTCTAGCATCAGACAGCAGTCACGAATATACCGTGGACCGGCGGTCAAGTAGGAGTGTATCCACTGTACATAAACGTTAAGCTCTCATCAATATATGCGCTACAACAATTTAAAGAATTTATGCCATTAGGCGTATACCTTCTTAAGATTTTAGAATTTACACTGATCACCAGGAACGTTTATCTGCGTGAAATAGTTATGCCAATCGTTGAACAAACAAAGATTTTGCTGGTGTACCTACAACCTATATTTAGATTTCAAAATGAGAAAGATTCGAAGAGTGGTTGAGCTGCAACGCAATCGATCCTCGCGACAAAAGATGTAACGCTATCTTTTCTTCGACTGTAAGCCGCAGTCACCAATCTTGGTTTATTTGAATAATTTTATTTTAGACAACGATAATTGCGAAGGCATCAAAACAACGATGAATGAGAACTTGATGCAAGGAACAAGAATCGATAAAATACGGAAAATGCTGCCACCGCGAAAGCTGTGACTGAAATTTAAGAAAGGTAAGTTTGAAAAAATTTTCTAGCCACATATTATTTTTAATTTCATGTTTTAAACTAAATGTTGGATGAGTATAGTCAATCTAGTAAACAGCAAAATGTTGCGAATTATCCGCAAATAAGTACCACGTATTGCACAAAGCTGATCTACACTGCAATAAGATGTGCATTTTTTAATAACAAAAATTTGGGCCGGTGGCCGAAAACAGTTGGTTACTGAAAAATAGCGCTGAACTATTTTGTCGTTTTGCAAAGCCTTTATGCAAGTAAATGTTTGTCATGTGCTTCAATACAATGAAATTGAATATCAGCAGTCATCAGTGTTATTTAACAGTCTAATAGCGGTATTGTTTCGGAGAGTAGTGAAAAGTACACGCTGGAATAAAATGCCGAAAAAGCTTGTCCATAAAAAACTTAGGAAGATTCGTTTGAGACGTATTGAGGCAATTTTGCTGATGATACTTTAATCTGTGTGACGATTGATTCCACATGTCTTGTGTGCAGGTGGTCAACCTAACGTACAACTTATTGACATTAAGAAGGTTTCTACTTTTAATCCAAACACGCGCGGATATGTCATCTCTATGTCGTACAATGTTCATAGCAAGGTTTGAGCAGCACCAGCACCATCATAAGCAAAAATCACGACAACCGTTCATGCACATGTTTGCAACAATATCTACCACATCAACTGCCCGATCAGTTTGTAAAGGGATTTAATTTGACTGTAGCTCTCTCCTTTTATACTGTACGTGGCTAAAAGGAAGCACTAGTCTTTGGTGATGGCGAACATAATAGTTATGGTAACTTCCCACCATATCCACGATGCTTGGTTAGTTGCTGCCTGGTGTCGGACAAATCTTTTTCAGATTATTCTGGCTCAGTTCAATGTCTTTTTGCTTTTCCTTGTCGCTTGAATAATCGCAAGCCCTTTTTTTGGCATCGACAGCCTGTCGGTAATACTTAATGGCTTCCTCCTTGCGATTGGTGACAGAGCACACATACCCTAGGTTGTTCAAGCACGCCCCAAGCACTTGCAGCCTACTAGCGTCCGTCAAGTAGGCTGAGCGCAATAGCTTTACTGCTTCCGAAGCCTCGCTTTCAAAGGACGTCCAGTTGCCGACGAGGCCATCCACAATGCCGATGTAATGCAAGCACCAAGCTTCGCTTACGGCGCGTGATTTGATATCTAAATCGTTCATGGCTTGTATTTTGTGTACCATTTCTCTCATCAAAGGAGTGACGCAAAGCTGAACCAAGGCTTTGTAAGACGGTTCTGTTTTCAAAAGGCGCTCAGCAGCATTTTTCATGCCCAATACACACCACCGAACTCCGAAAGCGCGGTCCTTAGGAAGTGGCTTATCCATGAACGTTGCAGCCGCAATTTGGTAGAACAGCATTGCTTCAAAATGCTTTCCTTTGTCAAGGCAGCCTTTTGCAAACCTTTTGATGTCGTCTGGATTTGTCTCGGTGTGACTTCTTAACAGTTCCGTTATATCATCCCGCACTTGCATGGCTTTGTCTGCTTTGTTCATTCGAAAGGCAACCACGTAGAAATTGCGCAGATAACTGGCTCGAAACAAGGCCGGACTTAAACTATAACGATTGCTGAAAACGTTGAAAGCAGCTTCAAAGTTTTTTTCTTTCATCAGGTGTTCACCAGTATCTACGAAACACAAAACGTCGATTTGAAGTCTTTAAAAGACAATAATGGAATAGTGGGATTTGCACTCATCTCCAACAGACGCTTTAAATAAGGAAGCAAACAGACTTCGTTTATAATGTTGGTAGTTGCGATAAACTACGGATGCAAATGATTTCAAAGCAATTTCATTCAACTTTGTAAGAGTTTCCGAGCAGCAGTTTCTTTGCTACGATGTATCAGCAATGCTATAGTAAACACTACCGCAACATATTCGTAACGTGGACGCCGAAAAAAATCTCAAGCTATCCAATCAATGTGCTCTAAAATTGATTAAATTAAATGCAGTGTCAACATTCATAAATACATGACAAGGGTTTTGGTAAACAGTGCACGGAGTTGCTGTAGATTCTTAAGATTTTTTCAACTTATTACTTTCATGTACGAAATGAAACTGAAAGGGCATGATGGCACAGCGGTGTACAAGTCTTTGCATTTCTCGCCGGACTTCATAGGAAATTTCACATTTTTGAGGCGATAGATATAAAAACAATAAGGCAGTTATCGAAACATGAATAAACAAAAACAAACTTATTCATATTTAGTGAAAGAGAGGAATCTTTAAATTTCGTTGCGAATATTGATAATCACCGCATTCAACTTGCTTTAGCTGTTCTAAAAATGTTTTTTTCTCATGAAAGGCATGCGAGAAAGTATTTTCTAAACAAGTTAGCAGCGGTTTAACTGCCTCGAAAAAATTAACTTGAAGCTCATACCCACAAGTTACGTTTGGGCGATTACTAGTCATGAGTTTCGTGCACAGGTCTGCAACCATCACCACTGCAATCAAAATCATTGCTCACCTTCTGTCGGAAAAACGTGCTCCAATAGAAGTGGCATTGTCACGTTTTGTTGATTTAGAGAAGTCATGTCAAGCGAAACTGAAACAAAAAGGTTTTAGTATTTGGTAAAGCAGAATTTTAATATAGACTAGTATCACCAACACTTTTGAGCAAAAGTTTACAAAACCAAAGTGCTAATGTCCTGAAAAAAGAATTGGCAGCATCGCTGGGCGTATTGCAATGTCCGGGAACCGCATGATGGCAGCGGTCCGCTGCTTGGGGACATTTGGTCTAGCTCGGTGGCTCTCAATCGAGAGTGGATCACTAAGAGTGGAATTTCCATTGCATAGGGAAGATTGCCGCAAGGAGGAATTGATGTGGAAAATAATGGTTCCAAGTTTTATTGTTGTGCTTCCGCAAGGTTTGATATTTCTAGCAATTTTAATGCGCTTTCTGTTATTAGCTTGCGTGCTAGAAGCTGAAAAACTGCTAACATGTACTGTAGATTATTAATTAGATTCAACGCATGGCTGCATTTCTAGATTTTCCTAACCGTCAAAGTTAAGTTGTGAGTTAACATTGCGGAAATTGTAGAGGGAACGTGGAGTAATGGATGTGTTAGCGGGCTGTGTTAAAGCTTTGCGCTGTAGACTCCAGTGTTTCAGCAAAAGAATTTGAGCGAGTTAGATAACTTTAATGCTTAGTAGCAGCTCGTAGAGTCCTTCACGGGGCGGGTTATTCCGCAACGGTTGCGGGTGCAGTACTCGCATTTGCCGGTCGGGTTCGTCGGGAAACCGCAGAGCTGTGCATGCGGAGCGGGCGGGGGGTTAAACTTGGTGCAGGTCGGGTCTGGCGTTGGGTAAGAAATTCTTTGCGCGGGTAAGTGAATGTCGACTTAATGCATGTGAAACTGACATGAGCAAGAAATTCAATGTTACTCAGAACTTGTGGTACAAGGATGTAGAGGTATTCTGCGGCGGTGGCGAGACCACAGATTGGAGATTCCATATCTCATTTATGTTGCAAGAAATACGTTCTACGTGATGGCTACAAGCGTTGTTAAATGAACAGGTGTTTAGTATCTATGGCCGGCCCGCAACCAGGCAATTCCCTCCCCTCCAAATTTTCAAAATCCTGTTTAGTTTTGCGTACAACAATAAATTACAATCATTTTGTCTTCCCCGGAAAATATAATCTGGTTGCGACGCTGAACAATGGACATGCCCTGAATAGAAGAGCAAATTTGAACAGTTCGTCAGTGAACGACATACTCTTTTTCTGCAGTGCTCTTAAAGCTGAGAAAGAAGCGCTGAAGGTTGACTAAAATGTTTCATATTTTTGCTTTCCAGTGTTTTGAAGATCTTCTGCTGTCTTTGAAACGAACCACTGAATAAATTGCCACGAGCGATGGAACACACTGCATGAACTTTTACAGTGGTAGTTTTCAGACACACAGTGACAGGTGCGGGTTTGGGACGGAAGCAGTGCGAAGCGGGCGCTGGTTCGTGCATAGGGGGGTGCGGATTAGAAGTCTGCGCGTGCGGGACGGGACAAGGCAAGACTTTTGAAGTTCCTGCGGGTACGGTGCGAGTTCAAATTTTGCAGTTGCGGTGCGGGAGCGGACAAAAAGTTTTAACCGGGCATGACTCTATCAACTTTTCCGAGTGATATTGCTATCGAGGTTAATAAACGAAATATTGTTTTGTAAGCACCTTTTACTGACAGTTGTCTTACAGAAATTATACAGGTTAACTCTGAACTTTGCATGGTAGAAGGTGGAGTGCTTTAATCCCAGTGGCGCAAAACTAGATTTATAATGCTACAAAATGCCACAACAGTTTACGAAGGTCACAATTTGAGAGAAAGCGGTGTTGATTTGTAGGTGACTTTCTTAGTTTTGTACTAAAACTCGATTTTTCTTTGTTTTTTTGTAACGTACATCTCGGCACTTCCTTTGTTTTGATCTCCGGTGGGGAGGGAAAAAATACGAAAAAAACGTTTATAACCTCTGATCTAGCTAAATCAGCGGTGCACAACCTATTTGCTATTGATGCATTACGTTTATTTTCATGAAGTATGGCCGCGAGTGATTTCAAAATATTTTAATTTTCTGCATTGTTTCTGTTCTGCTTCCACACCCTAAGCCCAGCTTGCTTCCACACATCTGTTGTGCTGTCTTTCTACTAAGCATTTTCATGCAGTAGACAAAATTTTTGTTACTAGATGGTCGCGTTCATTTATACGTTAAATTGCACGTGCACGGCAGCATAAATTTTTGTCCAAGGCCACATGCGGTCGTATCGCCGCATCTAGCCAACCCTGAGCTGGATCAAGCTAAATTGCAGACGGTATTTTATCCATGCAGTGCGTGGCTCAGTCATAATAAAAAAGTCTTATCATAAAAACTTTCATTTCTTTCGATGAGTCATTCCAGTATCTGGCTGTTCGTCAGTGATACTCGACAAGATTTTATCCTTTACTTCAAAACATGAATGATGACACTTCTTTGAGAAGATTTAATGTCTTAGAAATTGACCCTGACGAGGGACTGCGTGAGATTGCTAAGCAGTTTAACTATTTCACTTTACATAGCTTGATAACACATGGGGCTTATGCTGAAAATTCATGGTAGCGATGATGCCATTTTGTTGCAGATGGGATATATGGCGATAGAACCTTTTCCCTGAAATATATTCAATGGTTCTCCAGGCTGCCATGAGTTGACGTAATTATACCAAAAAGAACATCTCGTTCCAGAATGGTTTTTCTTACTTCTCGCGCAACTCCGTTTGAAACCTACAATGTCATTTGCAGATCTTGTGCACACTGCACATCATCCGGTTGAATGCGTGCTCATGTTTCTTTATGTTTGTTGCCATTTCTTCCATCATGGTACCGAAATTTTGTACACTTTTTGTTTATGAAATAAATTCTTCGGAAGCCTCAAGCAAACAAGTTTCAAAGAGTTAGTAGGAGTGTTCCAAGTTCGGAGAATGCAGGTCGAAGTTCTGCCACACACATCGCTAATTTGGGACCAGTTGCATTTGGCGAATTTCCATTTAGGGAGATGTTCTATACTCCGTTAACATGTGTGCACTATTGAGTGATTGCTACTGGTAAAATGATTTGCTACGGTGATGGATCGAGCAATTCAATACNAGTGGCTCCAAAGCCCGTTACTAAGTAATGAAACAACACAATTCTCGACGACACTGAGAGGAAATCCCTGTTGAATNAGGTTTCAAGAAATACTGGAAATGTGCTGAAGCAAGAGAAAAACTTGAAAAACTGGTTGAGCAAAAACGACTATAAGATGGAACAGGTTACGTATTTACAGTGCAATAGCGGTGGTCAGCAGTTCCTATAGCGAAACAGGCCACAAGAACCGAAAAATGTTTTTGTGACTCATTATTGACTTAGTTTCGCTTTTGGTTTCGGTGACAAAGGCATTATCGTCACAGTGTGTTTTACAACGTCAGTTTGCATGCTTGCTCTTAGTCTTGCTTTGGTTTTTCATCATTCCACTCACCCTTGAGGAGACTTGTTCCTTTTAATGACAAGCTAGTGTCTACTCAAACATTAAATGAAAAAGAACCATTTTGTTTTTTATGTCTTGGCCATTGAAGTACTGCCACGTGTTTGCAAATTTTATAAGAACTTACAAATGGATTTTAAAGGTTAAAATTCTAACCATTAGCCCGGGTAGCAGAATCTTATTAGCTGTCAAATGGTTTGCCTTGTTAATCAATTACTACAATTTGAAAAATCGTGCAAATTGTGCATTGTGGAACACAGGGTAAGTGACCGATTGCAAGTGACTATAAAAAATATCTTTTTTGGTAGGGTCAGTAGCTTTCATCAAACTCCTAAGGTGTCCTTAGGCAACGCGAAAAATGACGGTATAACTGCCAGTGTTGCTGAGTCTTAAGTGGTGCTTTTAGCTGCAATTTGTAAATTTGCTGGTACCTGTTGCTCGATGAACACATTTAGGAATGGCATGGTGCGGCTAGGTGGAGCTCAGAATAAGCAACGGCTTCTACAATTAAAAGCTCGTTTGGCGGACATGTTGAAAAATATTTTTAGCACTTGCTTCGAGTTAAGGTTTTCCGGTTCCCCCAGAAACATCATCTGCCTGTATATCGACTACAACTGAAAGCCATAGCTATGCTAAACAAACAATAATGGTCTTAGCATTTTGGGGACCTGGTTTGAAAACCTGGTTTGGCCCTTATCCACACAAATGCACCTGAGTGTAAGTGCTGTTAGGCAAAAGTAACACGCACATACACTAAAAATCAGACTTATAAAGCTGAGGTCATGACGACAACAAAAAATGTTTGAAAAAACCTAAGTTAAATCCATATGGACCCATTTAAGCGAGCGCAAACTAAAAATATGGACCCCGTTTTTGCACGTCATTCGTACTCTGTAACACCGCACTACTGTAAACAAGATCAACTTTGCCAATCGCGTTTCCCTTAGCCTTCGTATATACACAATTCTGAGGCTTTGAAATTATTAGCCTTTTCTCGACGTTGGAATTTTTACAAGAGTATCAACAACGCATAAATATTGGTGTAGCAACAGAAATGGCATGTGTCAACTTTCTTACTTCGACGGGAGTACCCGGCTGGCTTTCTTTCGGAATTAAAAATGAAGGGTGTAGAGTAGATTGGTTCATCTAAAGGTGGCCGCGTCACAGTTGAGTATGGGGTGGCTTCATCCACGTCATCCAGAGGTTCCTCTTCAACTGTCAATTCTGTAAATCCAAAAATAATATTTTTCAAAAAGTAAGGACTACTACTACATGTTTTTGGTAGAACTGCGCATGCAGTATATTTTCAATTGTTGTGATAGAAAGTGTGGATAGTCAGCAATCGAAAATAAATATCGTTTGTGAATGGCAAAAGTCTTTTCACTCCAAACACTTTTCAAACTCTGCGACATCACGAGAGTCGTAATATTTGTAGAATACATTGCAGAATCATGTGTCGCAATTCACTCGTTTGTGCATTTCCGTGTCTGTTTGCGCATCTGAGCAAAGAAACATGGACGGGCACAAATGAATAGAACATTGTGCATTCGCTTATAGTGGTGTGAATTGTTTTACTGTTTTGAAAGTCTGATAATAATCTGTTTCATGTTTTTTTTGCTCAAACTGCCTACGTGTTTTCTCTGAAATCTAGCGATTCTCTGAAATCTAGCGATGAATTTTACCATTCTATAAAAAGCATTTACAGAATCAGGATTTGAAGAAAAAATTGCCTTTGTTGTGATTCAAAATTCCGCTTAAATTTAACTCTGCATTTCTTGTTCGTTTAATGTGTGTGCTATAGCAGTTCCACTTCAACAGTCTAAGATTTCACTATGGGCTGCTTTGTCCATGTTCAAGACTTAATTTGGTCATTTGTCTGAAGGCATCGCAAATTGAATAAAATGTCTGTGATAGCCGATAATTTTCATGCAGAACTTTATTTGTCACCATCACGAACAGTGACTCATGCCTTAAATTCTGCTTTATTTAACTGCACAGGTAAACCTACTTACTGTTTCCGAGGCCTGACAGTACCTAGAGGTAATTCAATTAATGTTTTTTGAATCACTTAAATCTAATCTGTTTAACTGTCTGCTATACGTCAAGGTAGCTCGATCAGCTTTTACCTTCGGCAAAAAACTTTTTGTTTCTTGATTTTCTGAGATGCCAGTTGAAAACTTCTCCCAGAGATTGATTTTCAACGTTTATTGGTAGTAGGTCAGTCAGTAGATAGTGAAAGTAGTTCTTAAAGTTTGGCAAAAACTCGGAAAGAATTTTTATAAGTTGATTTGTTTGCTGATTAAACAGTATTGATGCCGCGCACGCAGTACGGACAGTTGCCTGTAAATACATCGCTGAAAAGCTCTGCAGCAAATAGATCACAATGACGCTCAAGCGTAGTTGGTCTGATACAAAAATAACCTTGGAACTTCCCTACTTGTTATTGCACAACAGTTTTTCAACTGCACAATTCTTATCTCGATTGGTGAATCAGCAATCGTGGCAGCCTTTTGATCCATGGAGCGTAAAGCTTGTGTTAGAAACTCGGCTATTCGTTCATCTAGGATGAGATAAGTTTTTTAATGGTCTTCATAATTACTTTCATTTGGAAAACAGGTTGCTATTTGAAGCTTTGTCTCCATGCAGTTACAATTAAAAAGATCCTCAATCAATGCAGGCAGGGGTTGGAGTATTGCGTAATGGGGTTTGTGTTTACGAACCAGCCAACGTTTTCGACAACTTGCTGTGAAATCTTTCACTCAGCTTTGAAAAGTAAAGGAGCAATTTTTCTGTCACAGGCGATTCACGGTTTCATTCACCTGAGCTGATATCTTCCGACCTTTTAATGCAGGGGTTCACAAACTTTCCCCGTCCCTGCACCTCTTCAGCATTTCGATAGATGAGCGTGTACCCCTAAACGTGGGCGCCGGAGGGATTTTTTCAAGGAAGGGGCCAATAGTGGATTTTCTAGGGGTGGGCCAAAAATATTTTTGCAGGGGCGACCAAAAGTGGCAAAATTACATTTTTACCACTCGAAACTAAGAAAACAACCTTTGTTTGCAATAATTGATGGGAAAATGTCAAATTTCACAATCTTGGTGCGGCCTTGGCCTCAAAATCTTGGTGCGGCCTTGTTCCCAAGCCCATGCCCCTAAAACTTCTTATGATAAAAAGTCTGAGGAAGACAACAAAAATATATTTACCAATAAGCATGCAATGATTTTTGACAATAATATTCAATTATTTTTATTTTAAAATTTTAATCTTTGAACCAGACATGAAGTCCATAGAGCACAAGCACGCACTATCTGCACAACACAGATTTATAATAACAGACACAGAACATTTTGTATCGGC
>JGI24021J15306_10013019_pt1 | contig 10344 bp, 5 predicted proteins | sample Ectturendosymbi1_FD_15306 | JGI IMG/M metagenome (IMG submission 15306) | reverse complement strand
AAACTGTTTCAAACAACTAGAAGTAAAGCTATATGTTGACATTACTATCGGACAACTTACTAAAGTTAGAACACCACGCAGGCCTAATAAAACTGAGCAGATTATTTACGAAAGCTCGCCACAGCAAATATAGCTTAGAACTTCGTGCTCACTAAGAAGTCAAAACTAAACCTTAATGATAATGACATATTCCCACAAGTTTGCATAGACGTATTCTAACAAGCCACGCATTTTTGTACCGTGTGAAAAGAAGCCTGCATAAAAGTCGTTTGATTGAGCTATTCACTCGGGCACGTTGATCGCAGTCTCACTCACTAGCAATGGATTTTTAAATCTTGTGGAAGCACGGCACAGCTACAGATCATGCTTTGTTTCACACGTTATATAACTATACGTGGCTTACAGCTATCAGCAATGTCGCTGTACCACTGGATTACCTGCCAAGGTGTCTGTGTTCAACAGTCAAATGCAGGGCTCCCATTCAGTGATTTCAAATAAAGCCAGATTGCACACCAAAAATAAATATACTCGCACAATAAAAACCAAGAAAGCTTATGTTAGGCACAGAAACATGGGTGTGCTTATTTGAATTGAAACGATAATCGAATACTGATTTAATCATATTTCCTTTTCCAAATTTCTGCTGTAACGCAAAACATTAACTTCTGGACGACCTTTTTTTGCTCAAGACAAGACTTTTTTCATAACGCTGGTAACATACTCCGTTGATAATATTTGTCACTAATTGTAGAAGTACATTTGTTGAGTAGGAAATTTTTTGCAATCTTGAACTGCAGCGGGATTTAAAATCCCACAAAAATGTATTCCCAATTCTTTCTTCCTCTAACTGCAATTTGTTTTTTAATTTGTTTGCATAGGGAAACACCGAAATTTAAACAATCGGTCCTAACCCTTTTCTCACCAGTTTCTTCAATTATCATTAGACAACAACATCATATGTGTAACCCCGACAATGATCTTATATGAGGATATGAAACCGCCTGAACACGTTCTGCTTCATCCGATATGCATATACTTTATCACCTAATGTGCACATGCAAACACTAATATAAAGTTATCTTCATGTAACTGAAAGCATTGCAGTTGCTGATGAATTTATACTTCAAAAACAACAGATTTAACGCGATTTTTCATAAGTAAATCTAGACACTCAGGTCGAATGAAAAAAAACAGACCTGGGTGGAAAACACCCGCAGTGGGAGCCCTGGTTACATGCGGAAAAACACCTGTTGCTGCAACTTGAAGTGAACATTCGAGGATTTATTGCCGTGTTATTGTTACGCAGGCAAGACCAGCAGTAGAACAATCCGATAACAGGTTTCGCAACCTGTCTGGAGGCAAAGCAGCGTGGACATGAGCGAACTGCAATCTTATCATTGCATATTTGAACAAATTAAACACATACGAAGCGCCGTACATGGTCATACCCAATTGTCTCTGAACTGAAGTGTAGGCTGCCAAATGGCATCAGTTTTGATGTTTTTGACCAGTGTTTCTGCAAATTTGAAACGAGGGCGTTTGAAACACTTCACAGTTGCGCTAAGAGTTGAGGGAGCCTCGCGGTCATGATTTTGCCCGGGGCCTCGCGTTCATTTAATCCGGCCCTGCAAGCAAGGTAACGATAACGAGTTCAGTGAAAAATCCACAAGTCCTGAAATGCCAATTCGTAATGCAAATGGTTTACAAGCACCAAACATTTAGAGATAACCTGCGTTGAATCGTTTTGTCACTGAACTGACTAGTGTTCCTCTTTCCATTAATTTAGCCTGAATTTTTTTGAAGAACTCATTGGAGAGCGAATAACTACCTTATGCATGACACGGTCGCCTTTGCAGCTGGAAGCCCATGGTAGGCCAGACCTTTTTCTGTCCTTGAAAGTGCCCTCATTTTGATATTTCATGATTGCATTGTGCACAGCTGTTTTGCTAGCCTTCACCTTCTTCGCGATTTGACGTACAGAAAAGTTTAAATTGCTTAAGGTTACAATTTGAGCCCATTTTTCAGTACTGAGTGATGTGGCTCGTTTCTTCACTTCTGGAATAAAAAAAATATACTTGATATAATCATCATCCCACTATTGCCTTTTAATTTTTAAATGCAAGTTATTCTCAGTGCGAGCATTCCTTTTCAAACCTGTTTTTAAACTGCGAAGCTAGCGTGTCCACATCGATTTCATCTACAGATTAACGTTCATGCAGAGAGCATAATTTGCTGACTGCTGAAGCCCAACGTTGTAACTCTTGAAGTTCGCCATTTTATTGACAATTGCTGACATGTTTTTGGTAAAAAAAAAAAGACATATGCATGTTATGAGAAGTCACAAAAATTTGGAGCAAAAATTTCATTCATCCTTCTTCATTATTTCATTGAGAAATAAGTTTTTCACGTACATGAAAACGCACAAGCGTCGCTTGGGAACGTGCTGATCGTCATTTAGCTTTTTGTTGCACGCCTATCGTACAGGCACGTACCCAGAAATTTAGATAGTGGGGGGAGGACAAACAACGATCAAGTCTCAACGTTTGATTTATTTAATACCCCTTGTTTTTAAATCATCATCCATAAAAGGTGCATTTTTCTGGCGTTTTTTTTTCTGAATAATACAAAGTCTATTTCATTTAATTGAAAAAATTTAAAAGATCTTTTTAGTGAAGTTTCAAGCTTCTCTTTTGGATGAAAGCCACCATTTTCTCGTAAAACTTTCATGCAAGAGCGCTTGTCAAAAGTTCGATGGTTTTAGTGCAAGATCTGAAGTATACCTTTTGCAGCCAATGTTGCAGTTGCAGTTGAGCAAGTAGTCATTGTGGCCACCATTATGATTGCGTTTTTGTATTTACACGCTTCTGATGTACACCAGCAGCACGTTCAATCAAAGCCGAGAAGCGACTTTGCTTTATTAAGACACCGACTCCAGAAATTGGTCTACAGAAGTTGCACGCATGTATGCTGTTGATCTTATCCAATTCTAGAGCGAATGGTTGACGTATGCAGCTGATAAAGCAAAGGCTAGAATACCTCAACGCGTTTGAAAAATGTTTGGATTTTATGTCATTAAATACTATGAAATGCAAAAGTTACACATGTCCTCTAAACAAATTTGCATATGTTTGACCCACGCAGTCTACACAAACTGCGAAATTGGTTGTGTGTTTGCGAAAACGAACCCACAATCGATTCTCACCACGGCCCTGCGATAAAGTTAAGAAATACTTGTCGTCGCAAGTTAATACAACGGTGGGTTAGTTAATCTTGCCCAGTGGTTCCCGAAGTATCGGTTGAAACCCAAACAAGGGTGACTAAGGGTCAAAATGGGCCGTGCAGAGTCGATCCAAACCGGAGTTGTGTATTTTCAACATTACCACTGTTTGCCTTTGTAGCCTAGGCATATGAGAAAAGAGCAGAATGCTGAAAAAAAAACAAAACTTAGCAACCTACTGGCAAAAATCAACGACACAATCAGTATTTTTCATAAGTTGTTTGAGGCTTGGGTCTTTGTTTGAGACGTGTTCACCAAACCCAGATTTGGGTAGCGCTGATATAGCAATTGTAGCGTAGCCTAAGCGGTTGAATTTTTTTTTTAATCCATGAGTGTTTAAAATAACAAAATCAAATCGACTGCGAAAAAATTATGATTTCTTCATTTTAGTTACATGCGCTTTATCGATAAAACAGATTGCAAGCTATCTGTAGGTAGTGGCAGTGTCAATGTCTTCAGCACTTCCAAAATAAAAACCATCTTCCTACTAATGTTAGATTTTGCTACTGAGTCTGCCCGTTGCATCAGGGGAATGATTTCAAGTTTACTGTAGGATAAGCTGGCAATTAACATCAGATGAAAGTTGTAAGACTTTTAGACGATGGACAGGTCGGATTGTGATTACTTGACCCAAAGTGTTTTTTTTCTCGCTGGCAAGTCATGTGAAATCATTGATGAAAACGCTAAGGCTCCACATGATAATTCTGATTAAACCGATCCTGATCACAGCAGTATTGTTTACAAATAATTACATCAAACGTTGTGTATAGTTTAAATGCTGGAGAAATGATGTCATGGCTTATCGTTACCTGAGGTTTTAAGCCCCGTGTGGAAGTGCAAGTGGGTGATAATGAAATCCAAATTTGTATCTATACGCACTTGTAATCACTAACCAAAACTAAAACAAGTAACACTTTTCGCAGATGTTTCTGGTGCATCAGCTTGCTGTATCCCACCTACTAGTGATGTAAAATTCATTTCAAGACTATCGAAAAATTCTTCTCCGATAAAAAATTTCTTCTCTGAAACAATAATTTGGCAGTGCTCTACCGAAGGCCATGAAGAGTTGTTTCAAGGCAATTTTGCTAATAATAACACATACGATTGGAGGGATTTGTGACAGTTCACGACGAAAATCTCAAGGCTAAAGTTGACGGCCGCTCTCAATTAAACTGCAGAAATCGTCCCCCAGGAAACTGAAATCGCCCCCCAAATCTCGTAAATCACAAAATCGCCCCAACAACGCATAAAATCGTCCCCTAGGGGGCGATTTCGCCCACATTGAAGACCACTGTTCTGAACGAATGACTATTTCATGAAAAAGCACAGGGATTGTGGACATACGCCAAGTCAAATAGGCGAACACGCCGATACATATGCAGCAAGAAGAGGCTCACGGTTAGGGAGAAACTAGTTGTGTGTCGCTACAAAATCACTGGCATAGCATGATGTTTGCAAGATTATTCGAAAATGTAGAAACACTTAAATTCCCAGAGGTTAACTTTTTTCCCGAAGTGTAAGTACCATGGGCAGCATTTAACAGTGCTTAAGACACCGGTGCACAACCTGTGGCCTTCGATAATGAAATTTGCTGCCGATCTCATGTGATTTGAAATATAAGATTTGGCGGCCGTGCTGGCGTATATTGAAGCAAAACAAACGCAAGGCAAGAAAATCAGTCGACACGATTTGACATTTTATTATACTTGTAGGCACAAGTAAATGACATATACTGGATAAAACCTATTCTTTAATTAAACGTATCTCATAAATATAACTTGAACTCATTGGCGGCCGTACTTCATATAAATAAAAGTAATGCGGCCGGCAATAGCAAAAGGTTGTACACCCCTGGCGTAAGACACATTATGGCATTTTGGTAACATTGAAAGCACTGAGAGTACTGGCCAGTAACAAATGTATTGAGCAATATTAGGACAAGATTGTGAAGAGCATGTTTGGTCATAGCACTGAGAGTACTGGCCAGTAACAAATGTATTGAGCAATATTAGGACAAGATTGTGAAGAGCATGTTTGGTCATAAGCTATGTGCACCGTATGGATTGATACAAGCCATATCAACCCTGTGGTCTGTTGCAAGCCATGACAACCATAAACAGGTTTACGCACACAGCATTAACAGCTTGGACTGCATGACGCAGCTAGCATGATAAGCGCACAGCACACTCACCAGTGTTGCCACTCTGTTATGAAGAAAAACCTCAGATTTTACCTTGAAAAAAACCCAGATAATAATAAAAAAACTCAGACATACAAAATGCTTTTAAAAAGGCAAAATCAAACTTGAAATGTACGCTACCAGTACTTGCACATACAAATTTAGGTAATATGCATTATTTCCATCAAATTTTTAACAAGTTCAGGTCTATTTTTAAACATAATGACAATTTACAAGTAGGCTGTAGCACCAAATCAAATGTATGCAGTGACATATAAAGTTAATTAGGTTTTTTCTGAAAATCGTTTATTAATGTTTTCTTTTACCTTCACATAAATGCACAAATTGAAATACAGGGTATGTACATGATATATTCAAGGTCTCACAGTTTTTTTTCACACTAATCAATGCAATATTTTACGACTAATTTCACATTCAAAATTTTACATTCATGTCGATCACAATGCGCCTGTAAAGCAACGACGAGATTCTCAACCACATCATCTTCAAAACCAAAAAAACATTCCAAAGTCATGCACAAGAAGCCCTTGACATGTTGGCGATAGATTATAGTGCTGACCTATGCCTAGTCAGTGCTTAATGAATCTGTAACTTTAAAACAATTTGGTTAAGTTTAGCCCTACTTAACTGTACTGGCTACTGACTATGCACATTATGCCTGTGAAATTATTATGTTCTTGAATGGAAAATACAGCAAAACAGCATATATTTCAAAAAATTCACCGGAGTTGAAAAAAAACAGATTTAAAAAAAAACCCCGAACCCCAGATAAAACAGAAAAACCCCAGATCTAGGGAAAAAAAACAGCATTGGCAACACTGACACTCACTGTCTGGCTTTCACCGCACAAGGCAAAACGCACATTGGTGCTTGGCAAGTTTTTCCCGCACATCGGTGCTTGGCAACTCAGTCAAGTTTGCATACGACAGAGAATAAAGAGATAACCGGAGAAGTTTGTGAGTTGCATGCTGTCCACAAATTCGTACTCTGTGGACTGCGTCTCTACAGACACGTCACTGTTTCGCAGATACAATACAACCAGCGTGACAAACAAGCTTTGCACATCCCGTTGACAAAGTGTTACTTCACTATATTCTTTGACAGTTCACAGCTATCCACAAAGAAGTAAATAAAACACTTCGACAACATAGTAAGACTTGAAAGCAACAACTTTAAAGAATCACCATTAACAAAGATGCAAATCATTCTTAATCAAATCTACACTCTGGGCATTTTGCTTATCTTATGATCTGCTGCGTGTTCTGGTTAAACCTGAAAACCTTTGCACGTGTGTTACGAGGGTTGCCAGATCTGCTTTTTGCCAAAGGGCCAAATCTCGTCCAGAAGAGAGCCAAAAAAGCCAAATTCTAAGACAAGGCGCAAAATAAGGGCCAACCATTTTTCCAAATTTATCAGCAGTTACAAAGTTTTATGAACCCATAGCCTACTTCGCAATTTATTAAATGGCGGTGTTCCTCAATCACAATTGTAGCGCAACAGTAAAACAAGTGCGTGGTGAAAGATCGTAAGACGACTTAACTTCCATGTGTAGCCATAAACTGAGATAAACTTTTCATCCTCGATACGTGCACAAGCGATCAACAACAATCTGAACAAAACCAACAAACACGTGCACCACCTGAATAACAGTTAAGTTAGGTAAAGTAACAGTTCTCACTTATGCCTCTACAACTGCAGCAAGTAACAGGTATTCTGATGAACTTACTTTCACATTAGCTCAGAAACTCTAAGGATCCTAACAAAATTTTGTAATGAAAAAATCTTCACGATATAGGAATCTGGTGAAAATCTGCAATCAATTAGTCAAAAAAGTGAAAAAGTATGGTTTCTCAGACAGGACCAGGGTGGTCAAAGGGCCAAACGAAAATTTGAGGTCTAGCAAGCGCTATTTGGGACCACATTTCTGAAATTTGTTCCCAAAAAGGCCAACCTAGAAACCTTGTGTGTTAGTCCAGAAGTCACGCGTTCCTTCAAACTGAGGCCGACACTTTGGCATTACGTGTTTGGTGATGCGACAAAGAGCATTTTCTGCCTTCAACCATTAGCATTGATCATCGGCAGTGTTGCCGTTTTAGTCTTTTTTAAACCAAATCTAGTTTATTTTGCAATCGTTTGGTTTATTTTTTTGCGATATGGTTTATAGTTTATTTTTTAGTTTATTTTTTTATTTTTTGGTTTATTTTTAGTTTATTTAAAGATATTTTACGCCAGGTATCAGCAGTGTTCCCTACAATCATATATGTCTGGTTTCGACGTTTTAAAGAACATCTAAGCAAGCTTTTGGACAGTCTTTTGTTGTTAGCATGCCTGTTCCAACATATCGTTGTGCCAACAAGAATAAGTACTCTACAACCGTTGACATGTCACATAATTTATTTTTTGAATGCAAGACCTTATTTAGGTTATGAAACTGAAATTTTGATAAGAGATTTGGTCTGTTCTGAGTCAGACGAGGAATCCGTGAGAAATCCAAACGATGTCTCAATTTCACCTTGTGCCTGTTTAAGAAAGTACAGGGTACCAACTCATTCAAATGTAATGAAGGAAACGCAATTGATGTTTGCTTAAAGTGCCTTATGAAACATTACTGGACCTTTAATGTAGTTTTTGGATAAATTGGGGATAGAAGGTGAAGAAAGTAAATTCACTGGAAAAATTGAATACCACTGGCAGAATTTGATAATTATCTGTTGGCAAAATGTTACTGACACAGTAGCATATTGGACTGAAGTATGCTTGTATGGAGATGCCATCGGAGAAAACCCACATGAAAACTGGCTGGTTTTGCTCAACGCATACTATGTAGCCAATACCACACAGTAATGCAGAAATGGAACAAGTATTGTTCCTTATAACAAATTTCTTATAACAAATAGGCTGAGGAAAATAACACAAATTTGTTTACCAATAAGCATATGATGATTTCAGAAAATAGTATTTGGGTGCGATTGCTGTTCTTTTTGGCCCAAAAATTATGAACAACCTGCTACATCAAATGTTTTTCTATATGGTGTACGTTCATAATTTTTTGACCAAGTGGAATATCTTGTTGTGTGGATACATGCGTCACTGAAAGATGCTGATAATATTCAGAGGCAAGTGAAATCACTGTATACCGTGCGGCAAATAAACTCAGGGGCACTTTCGGTCAGTGCTCTTCTGCAGTTAAAACACTTTATTTCCTGCCTATTGCATGCCAATGCATCCTTGCCAATTGTGGAGCAAATACACACAGACTAAGTGCTTACGTGCTGCATACATAACGCCTTCGGAATTATGCATTACATACCCAGAAATGCAAGCGTTCGCTCACACCAAGTTAGTCATCGTGTCACGACTCTTGATGCTTATTGAGAAATAATCTATACCGCTTTTTCGTTGTGCATCTTCATCTAACTTGTTTATCGAATTTCTTCAAATCTCCGATGCTTTTTACAAATCTTTGTTTTTCCTCAATTGTTTAACGCTCCTGTATGGCAGTGACCAACTGATATAGTTGTTGATACGTTCTACCAGTGTACGCGTCTCATCAGCATTGTTTATGCATAACAACGACAACCTTGTGTGTGCTTCGTGGCACCCTAGGATTTCTTTATTAACTTGTTCCAGTATGCAGACAACGCGTGCGAACCAAGCATGCAAGAAGTAAGACAAAACGTTAATCGCCAAATCCTGCTTCAAAATTCAGGAAAATTAATTGGCTGTCGATCTCATAATAAATGCGTTGCAAAGCATTTGAAACCTTAATCGGAACAGTTTACATGTCTCTGTGCGCCAATGTGCACCCCATCTGGCTTATCTATTACTTTTTTCTTTTTCTCGGTTAGCTATTTACTTCAAAGATTTTGATCTTAGAATGCCTTCATTTTTCTCCCACTACTGGATCCAGAGGCGAATTTTCATTTTCGGGGCCCTAGGCTATTTCAAATTGGGCCCTTCTGGAAGGTAGAGATGGCCGTCGTCACATTTTCAGACTTAGAATCCGCTCCTGTTGCAAAATTTTTGAACCTGGATCCGGGTCCAAAAAATTTTCAAATTTGAGAATCCGAATCTTGTTCAGACTCTGGCTGCCATCGATGCAATCGAAATTCACCAATACCTAAGAAATGCCATATATGCAAATTACACAGACTCCTGTTGCTGAAAATGAAAAGTGACTCCGGATCCAGATCCATTTTTTCACAAATTTTTTACTACGGCGCCGGGTCCGAAAACAAAACGCAGGATCCTCCCGGAGTCGACTCCGGCACTCCGGATCCGTAGTCACCTCTGGTGTTGGCCCTTCTGAAACATTAAAAAACTGGGTTATTTGTTTGACCTTTTCAATAACAGCTCGTACTGCATCTGCTTTGGCAGTGGCTTTCTTTGGCTTGCTAGAACCACTCTCATATGTACTCTACGACATTTTCAAGTTAATGCAAGTAAGCCTGTTGTAGATCCACCGTTGTCCTGATAACTTTGAAAAAAAAACTTACACGTGAAGTTGACTTTGCTTAGCCTACTAAGCTAATAAGCTCAAGCTGCAAATTACTAATACATCAAGATTTGTGTCTTGTTCTACGATAGTTAGAATTTTTTTTCTATGCATTGAGCTGTATCAGGAATGGCCCAAGATTGCTACAAAACAATTGAAGTCAAAGAACATCTCAGCTTAACACGCGCGGTGTTACAAATAGTTAACATTTTTTCCCACTGAATGTCTGTAGCCTTGGATACAGTGCAGGCTAGTCTTGTCTTTACCCCGTATCTTACCCACAAAAGCAACAAGAGAGAAGCCTGGGCTGAACCAGAACCGTCGCCATAAAGTCGTCAATAGGGGGCTTTACGTTTGTGCGGGGGGGGGCGG
>JGI24021J15306_10013018_pt1 | contig 10344 bp, 4 predicted proteins | sample Ectturendosymbi1_FD_15306 | JGI IMG/M metagenome (IMG submission 15306) | reverse complement strand
CGGGAGTTCGTCGGGTGGTGCTTCTGATGTGTCTTACGAGCCCGAAAATTAAAATTTGCCGGAACCAATGGATGGACAAACGATCCTGCCGCTTGGCCAGGTGTCATGAATCGGAATGTTTGGGGCTATTTANTCCAAATAGAACCGTCCATAATCACAGCAAAATTTTCGCCAGAAACGAGAATGATAGGACGGTTTTAATTACACTGCCAAACAGTACTGCCAAATGGTGAAACAGTACGTCATCCATGTCTCGGCGTCAATCTTTCTCCTTTCACAAACAATTACTTTCGGGCCTATTTTTTTTCACATCACTGACTTCTATCATTATAACTTGATGACCTCCTAAAAAATTCTGCACACACCACTCAGTGGAGCCCCACAAAAACACTTCCAATCGGGTCCTGCAGTTGCTACAGCCGGCCCTGTCCACCAGTGATGTAGTCGAGACCGTAACCTTCGAGACCGACACCTGGATAAAACTTCGATATCGAGAACGAGACTTCATCAAAAATTTCGAGACGGAGACTCGAGACTTGAAAATTTATGGATTTTGCCAGAATTAAAAAAAAAAAACTGTCGTCATCACTTCTAATTTGAAACGTTTTCAAATTTCAGGCATTTTTCTGACCTGTTTTGGTTGTTTCTTACCTCCAAATACAACAAACAAAAATCGTTGAATTATAGAAATTTTACTAAACCATTTCTTTGCAGTATCAAAGTCTGGAGACCTGTAGCCTTCGAGACCGAGAAAAAAGGGTCTCGCGACTGACACCAAGTCTCGAGACTCCATCACTGCTGTCCACTTTTGTATATTTACAACAAAACTGTGTCATGAGTTTGTATTCAATTTATCAAGAAAATCTCGCAAAATCAATTATCTAACAATTAGCGGTTATTATCCGGTTAGCTAAAATATAAATATCCCGATATATCCGTTATCCGGATAGTAAAAATTATTGATATCCGAAATCACCCTAGATTTTATCGAAAGGGTGATTGATGGCTTTTGAGATCCCAAAAGTTTGCAGCTCTTGTTTCTAAGTGACGCTGATGAGTCTTGCTAGGTAAAATAAAGTCATAATTTGTGGTTTCGTTAAAATTCATATGGCAATACTCCTATGCAAAGAAAATCTGCAGATAGGGTATTGTGCTTTGAAAATCTGCGGATAGCGTATTGTGAAAAGTATCGTAGCATATCTGGCTATGGCCGCTAAACCACCGCATTCTTGTGACTGTTGTCGTAACATGGGGCATTTTCTTTGTGGTGTATGTCAAGCATTTCACGAGAGTACATTTGTATTGCATCGTCAGCAACCTGAACAGGGATTAGCAAAATGTTGAGGATGCCTCCTCCTGGGAAAAATTCTGCGGACGCCCATGCACATCAGCGACATTTCATCCGAAGAACGTTTCTGTCATTTCCACTGGTTTCAGGTGTAGCTTACTGCTGTCCACATTTCAATAGTACAGTGTGACAAAACATATTTTGTTTGCTGAAGATATGTTGTAAAAGTGTTATAATCTTTTGCGTTCAATGTTTGCACTCACATTTGGCAAGATTTTGTAAGCTATGTGTATAAACATTCTCTTTGAGATCCAAATCGTAGCTGCTTCTAGAAAAGGTAGAATGATTCTTTTATATTTTTGTTAATTTGATGACGGGAATTGGCGCAGTCTCGCCGCCACGGGGAAGGGGCTTTGGTGGGCTTAGCCCCCCAAACAAAGCTCCAAGCACCCCAAATTGAAACTTGAAACACTATAAATCAGTGCAGTTTTGGTTAATATTATAATATCAAGCCCTCCACGCACAACCCCCCTATTGAAAACTATCTGGCGACGGTTCTGAATTGGCGGCGGGACGAAGCCTTAATTGAGCTTTTTGCCTGGGCGGTTAAGGTGAACGCTTTTGCCCAAAGAGCGTTACGGCAATACACTCAGTGGCCCTGGATCGAACACCCAACCTTTCAATTCACAGGCGGACACTCTATCCACTGAGCTATAACACTATACTGTTTTCTTGCATCTGTAAGGCCATACCAAAAAGTAAGTAACAGCTGTTCTTCTTAGCCTTTCAAAGTTCTCAGACCTGTCGCCTCCACCAGAAAATAAGTTGCTGCAATGTTTACAGTGGTGTACACAGACAATTTTCATGGTGGGCTTCATTCAGTGGCATAGGGTGGTCTTTTGTGTTTGGTGTGCGCTGTTTGTGATGTCACAATTTGACGTCATATTCATGTTTTCAAACCAATACTTTAGCGAAGTTTGTTGACATAATATGCATATTCTTCTACACACACTCCCCTTATTTTATGTGTCATTGCACTGAATATAAGCTATCAGCGCTCCAAGTTAGGATATTGGAGGAAAATAAACTCAACGCTACAACACAGCAGTTCATAACTGCAAAAATATCAGGTTGCACGTTAAAACAGGGGAGTAAAACACATTCATCATTGTGTCAGACCAATTTACAACTGCAAAATGAGGCTGCGCTAACGTCTTGTCGAATACGAGCAGTCGAGCATAGAAGGTGTGCGGCTGGACTGGCTGGCACACACCCCGGTTTGTAAGATCGAATCTTGCTAAACTACACAAGAACTGAGAATGTGATTAAGTACGTAAGAAAACTTGCGATTTTTTGTTATGTATAGAAGCCCAGCAATCTTTTCTTTTCCTTTTTCCCCGTTGAGACATTATCAAATGCCTGAATCAGTGGTTCTTAAACTTTACAAACACACCGAACCCTTACGTAGTTTTCCAAGCTTTTGTCGAACCCCATTTTTGGCCAATACAACAGAAAGTAAAGATGGATTACATGTTTCAGATGACCTTCGTCGGACCCCTGAACCGGCTCCGTCGAACCCTAGGGGTTAGATCGAACCCAGTTTAAGAACCACTGACCTGAATGCTTCTATGTTAACAACTGCTGTTTTTGAGCTCGTGTAACAGTTCTATCATGCTACAGAAATCGGTAATGTAGNCACTGTGGTCAGAGCTGCGGTAACCAGCCATAGCAGACAAAATAAAGACAATTGTTTTGGATAAAGTGAACAATCGCGGAACACAATCATGGGTAGTGGTCAAAAGGTCTGCAAAAAGTGGCGAGATGGTTTCTGGATGCAAACAATAACCCAGATTCCACCAAAACCTAATAATTACTTTTCGGCCCATTTACATTGTTCCTTGAAATTTGCATGAAAATTCATTCCGTGGTATATGCATTAAGTCGACAAATTAACAAGCAAAAAGTACGCGAATACAATTAAACTTATTTGCGCAGGTAATAAAGCTTTTGTAAAATATGAAGCTTAAGGGGAGTTTTTTAACCCCAACCCGGCCCCACTTGCGTACACCCTTGCACGTATGCATCTATTTTTGTTTGTGTCGTGTTCGAGTATAATATAATTTAGCTGCTAGCCATGTTCCCCTGAATGATGAGTTGTTGCTTGTGCTTGAGCCCATTGCATTTAATCTATGCCGCGAAACGTTCAGTGCAGTTTCGCCTTTCGCCGTATTTGCGTCTTTAGCAATGTCGAGCTGTGCAAAAAAAGAAAAAAATGTTCGCATTGTTCCAAAATTACGCGAAGAATTCACTCGAAAAAACGTACGATTTTTATTGACCTAGAATGGTCCCAGCACCTCTGTTTAACTCTGACGCTTTTGTCCGTTTCGACACATTTGCATCGAATCTGTGACGAAGAATTAAAACTATAGAGAACATCTGCCTGCAGTTTCTCTTTGAATTGATCTATGATGAATGAGTGAAAAGAGCAAACATTCTTACAAACTGTTGATCAAAACAGTTAGTGAGTGGTTTTGTCGCCCTAAAGCATGCGGATTAGACCATTCAAACAATTTGAACAAGATCACCACAACCTGTAGGTGATGAATCATACACACAGTGTCTGTAGGTGAACACAGCCAAATGGATTTGTATTAGCACAAACTACCGGCTTTCCGCCAAGCGTGCGTGAAGCAACGTTGCACCATCGCCATGGGTCATTCTTGACTTGCTCAATCTAGCATGGTAACCTATAGCCCGAAGCAAGGATGGCAGGATAATCGTGGTTAAACAAGTAGAGAAAACTTTGCATTGGATTCATGCTGGCGACATACCTGGTAATTCCTTGAGTATGTTGGGAGCAAAAAACAAACGCCTGATTCATTCTACGACGAATGAAAAGTATCAAATAAAACCTGACAAGCTGATTCATAAAAAAGTGTTTGCTTTTGCTGGAATCTCCAACACTGTCATCTTAACAATGCCAACAATTCAACTGTTTTGAAGTTATGGCCTTTTTGGACAAAAAGCTTCGACCGGTGTATATTTCAAATGAGTCTTAGTTTGACAAACTGGCTGTCTCATAATACAGCCTCCTGCAAATCTACGGAATTCCAGTCACATTTTTATGATCTGCATGCGCGGAAGTTTGGAAAATAATTTTTGCTATTTGCTGTGGCCTAAACAAAAAAAACCTAACATCCAAACAGGTTTGAGTTTTTAAACACCAAATGGCGTTGGTAAATCAGGCTAGATGTTATGTCTGAGCCTAAATATTCCCCTGAGCCTAAATATTCCCCTGAATGTCGAATGCAGTTGCAGCAACTGAACATCCCCACAAACAGCAGTACAAATTTCCCGCTTTGTACAAACCCAAATGCATCAAGTGCATAATTTGTTTCTTGCATCGTACGGCCATACGCAAGCTTCATTTCCTATGCAACATTATGTTTATGTTCATTAGCCAATCACGTTTGCTCCGCATATTTAGGTTATTGACAAGTTCGACAAGCATGCATATTTAGGTTATTGACAAGTTCGATAAGCATGCATATTTAGGTTATTGACAAGTTCGATAAACTCCACAGGGTTATCCTGCATGAAATATCCTTTCTTCTGGGGGAGGTTGGTTTGAATTGTGCATAAGCTTAATCGCACTGTTTCATCCACAAACTAGAAGTCTTTCAAAAGCCAGGCAAATAACTTAAAAAGTCTGAGTAAGCTGGCAACCGAGCAAATTCTGCAATAAATGATGCCTCGTGTCTAAACGTTGAGCCACTCATTGGCTCTTCTCACCATCTGGCAACTACAGCTTTAGGCTATTGGCCAAAAAAAGCGTTGGTATACTTTGAAATATTTGATTGATGTTACAAGCGTTGCGTTACAGGCACAAAACAGTTATCAAACCTGAACATCTCGGAAAAGCCGGTTTCAGTTCCTCACATGGTTTCGTGCTGAGCGATTTAACCCTGAAAATGAAACGTTAGCCTTTCTTCTTTGGCACAGACAGAGGACAGCGCCGCGACAAATTTTGACGTCTAATGTGCTATTGGATGGAGAAACTATGACTTAAATTCAGCTACGTTTTATACGGAGCAATAGAAATGTTTATTTTCGATTTTAAACTTGCGCAAAAGGTTTAATTTGTTTCAAATAATGAGGTATACTTAGAATGATTTTGGTGTCGTTTCTAAAGCAAGTTTTATGCTTAACAATACACTACTAACCCACTCTACGTTTATGAGTTATGTAAAGTCTCAATATTTTAATTATCAAATCAACAGATAAATTCCGTTCGCTTGTTTCCACTGGTTCCAGCGACGGAGCAGGAAAGAGGCTTTTCGCGAACACTTTTTAGTGTTACATTCGAGAAACGGTCATATGTAAAAATCGACATCGTGTAATCTATGGCTTCGCATGTGGAGGCCAATGAAATTTTAGCGAAGTTATAGTGTCAACAGTAAACCAATCCCTTAACGCTTGGTAGAGTTGTTGAGAGGTTTAAATGTAGATCAAAAATTTTTTCTTCAACATCAACTTTGCATGTTTTTTATTCCAGGCAACTGTCACATGCAAAAAGCGACAGCACAACATATAATCAGCAGGTTGACACATGGAGGCGAATAAGGTTTCAGCGAGATTGCAATGACGAAAAGAAAATCAATCACTTGACCTTTGGGTAGTATAATATCAGCGGTAAAACAAGTCTTATTTTACAACTACCCCTGTTTCAGATTGTATTCAGAATAAAATACTCGGCTGGTTCGCAAAACGTTGCTGCGCTTGGTACTCGAAACTTATCAACGAAGAAGCTTCTAGGACATATCTGGATCAAACAGGATGAAAAAATAAGGCTGTTTAGAGTTTTTCTTCAACAGTTCGTGGTCGCACTATATTTTTACCAGCCTGATTTTATCAGGTATAAGTCGTGATTAGAATGACAATTAGTAACAGTAGCACGCGTTTCCAAATCCTACTTTTTTTCAAGATTTTATGAATATATTTTGCAAGCTTATGCAATTTTTTCAGTTGAATTATTTTTAGAATTTCTTGGTTTTCTAATTTTTCCACCTTTTTCACTTTTCATATTTTTTTCCGGTTTATGAAATAATTTAAAAATTTTTTTCAAGTATTTGTGAAAATAGTGTGTAAGTTTGTGCAAAATTTTTCGTTTATGAAAAATTGATTTAAATTTTATGCAACTAGCTCGAGACGTCAGAAACGGCTTTTGTTCCGGGAAAATCGGATTTTCGCGTCAACTAATCCAATTAAACCTTTGTTTGTCCAATTAAGTACGACTCTGTGAGGTAGCTTTGATCGGAGCTTTTGCGTAACTATGTCTTCTTGCACTTTTAATCTTTGGTCTGCTTTCAGTTCTTATTGCTTCAAGGTGCGACATCATTTTCCTCTAGGGTTGCCAGATGGCCGGTATTTTATTCCTAATTTAGCAAAGGCCGGTATTTTGAAAAGCAGTGCCTGAAGCCGGTATTATGAAAATAAAGAATTTGCCGTAACTTCAAAAAGAACTAACGTAGAATTTCTCTAATTATAATGACTCTAGTAGTGAACCTCTCAGGACTGATCTTCAGTGAAGTTTATTTGCTGCTGTTGATGCAATCCTTGGAGCGATTGTCATGTCATACACACACACCGAAATGTAATGAGACAGCCAAAATACGGAAAAATTATGTTGCTTAACAATACTGATTGTCTCTCTGTTTGCCCTGTGTTGCTTACGATTTACGACACAGCTCAGATCTGGCACTATTGACACAATGGCCGTATTTTTACAAAACGCATCTGGCAACCCTATTTTCCTCTGATGAAATACAAATGTTCAACTGGGTACTACACAATAGTGCGCGCTGGCTTCAAATAAAATCTCTTCACAGGCGACTGCCTGCCTTTCGTGCACTTGCAATCGGGCATTTCCTTGTTATTCTACCGGGAAAAGTGCATGCCAAGTGTTGTGAAGCACTTACTGTTAAGCGTTTCTGAACCGTTTCGACCTGACTGTATTTTCTCGTAACGCCTGAAGCATTCATGCTGATCACCGCTAGTAGTCTTTGTTCGCGGTGTTTCAGTCTCTGCTCAGACCAGTCCGTAGTCTAGTGGTGAGTGCAACCGCGTCGGTGCTGGTAGGTCGAAGAGATCTCGGCTGGGTCTTATCAAGACCTTGTAACGTGGTACTGCAGCCTTCTTACCAGGCGCACTTTCTTACCATGTCTGGAAGAGCTGCAGGGAACACACAACAAACCAAGTCAGATGCTAACTGACATTGTACAAAAACTCAGTCGTGGCGCTACAAGACCACAGTAGTTATAAAGCGCAAACAACATATAAAAAAAGTCTCTGCTCACTTGCGTCTGACTACTGATGTGATAGCGTCAATGTATTGGTAGGAGTCCCGTTGACTATGCCGTTCTTCTCTTTGTGCAAGGGTTCCAGCATTTTAGTTTCGTAATAGCCAATAAAGGGCTCAGCTCTCATAACACCAAGTACCTTGAAAGATGATTGCGCGATATACCTAAAACAAAGCTGGGGGATACCTAACGTGGATTTCGTCCTGGTGGTACCACCGCCGACCACATTCTCAATATCAAGAAGTCGTAAAAATACAAAAGTTAAAGTTGTCTACATTTGCTTCGTCGACCTCAAAGAAGTTTTGCAGGAGTACTAATTTGGCTGTCTCCTGCAGTCATTGGATTCCTGCTCAAAAGTTGTGTCCATGCTAGTAGCAACAGATCAAAGCATTTGCCGTGGTTGCTGAATTTGGCAAAGGTACATAACTTTACCACTATTCCTTATAATCTATCCAGGGCCGGCCCTAGTAGGTGCGGGGCCCAATACAAGACCTAGGCGCAGGGGCCCTCTGAGCAGTGGTTTTATGACGTCATCGTGTTTAGTCAACCGTGCTATACGACCATGGTAAAGTGCAGATATAAAGGGTTATCACGTGAACTGAACACGTTTGCTAACGTTCAATAATAGCGGAAATTCATCGCTAGTTGTATCGAGAACGTTGCTTTTTAACAATTAGATTTATAGGCCGTTTCTACTGAGTTCTCGAGCGCAACGGGTATCTGGAAAAAAAGAACAATCTACCTAAACACCATGGCGTGGGGCCATCAGAGGCGCGGGGCCAATATCCATAAAGAGTGGGACGTGGTGGAACGCAGACACAACGCTCAGCATGAGAATTGAGCACGTTTGATAACGTTCCATAATAATTAGAGGAAAATCATCGTTCATTCAAACGAGATAATTATTTGTTAACAATGAGATTTATAAGCATTTCTACAATTCTCGTTCGCAAGGGGCATCCGGCAAAAATGAATAATCTGCTCAATCAACATGGCGCGGGGACCAATGCAGCCGCATCGGCTTAAGGCCGGCCTAAATCTAATCTAAATCTATCCCTAAAGCTATCTATACCAACTCAATAAGCAGTTAATGTCATGTCAACTAATCTGGTATTGTTGAAAGTTGTAGGATCGGCCGCTTGCGCCTTGCTGAATAATTGGTACTGCGTGTTTCCTCTCGGCATGTTCCAACGTGCTAGAAGTAGAGAAAGTTCAAGTTCGTTGGAATGGCATTCACGAATGAATGACCGGTGGGCAAAAGAAAAAAAAGGACACATGAGTACTAAAGCAAACGCGGTAAAGAACGAACCACAACTTCCGTGGTTACAAAACAAAAGTTTTGAAATACTGCAACGCTTTCAGTTTTCAAATGGGCCTTAAGACCAATTCGCATTCCTCACCTTAAAATATAAATCTCAGTTACAGAATATAACAACGATATGGGGTAAGGGCAAGGGGGAGTTATGAGCCCATACGTATTTGCTGTTTACCTGGATAAACTCTTAGACCAGCTGGGCTCAGCCAGGGTGGGATGCACTTGGGAAATGTGGTTGTGAATCATCTAAGTTTGCCAATTGTGGAGCAAATACTCACATGCATGGGCGTCGGAAGGGGGGCCATGTTCCTCCTGGATTTTGAAAACATTAGCATGCTCACATACTAGTATGAAGCGTTTACGATGCCTACCGAATTATGCATTTCATACCCAGAAGTGTAAGTGTTCGCGCGCACACCAGGTTAGCCGTTGTGTCAGGACCTTTGATGCTTTGCTGAGAAACAATTTGTTTCAATTTTTTATACGATGCGTATCTTCATGTAACTATTTTATTCGATCGCTTCAAATGTCTGATGCTTTTTACATATAAGGTTTGCTGGCAGCTTGCATGGAAAACGTACCTGCGGTTGACCACGTCACCGACCTAGCTCGGCCACGCCTGATGTCGAGTCTGCACAATTATTATCAGAGGTTGGTGAGAATTGCAATCTGTTTCGAAACCACCTAGAGATTCTTTCGCCGCTGTCCTTCTCGAGTAGAAATGAAGGTAGAAAAATGAACTAATGATTCCTTTTAACACATTCTACAGTTTCGTTTATCGTTTTTGTAAAGGGTTTAACACTCACTTCAAAACAAACTTAGGTCAGACATCCACTTGGGTTGAAAAGAGATGCAACTCAGTTTGTCAGCAATTTGTTCTGTTTCTCTTCGTGTTGCCAGTGAGAGAGGGAACATTAGATAAAACATTTTCCCGAATGAATAGAACTCTCTCCAAAACACCCGTGTATGAAAAAAAGCTTATAAAATGTCACTTGATTGATGTAACGTTATCACAACGTGCGGTTTGCACCAAGCGATGATGATGCTTGGATGACTTTAGAGTTTAGACAATCTTAAGTATTAGAGCGCATGAAAAATATTGTCACTCTTAGACACCCATCAAATTCCAAATTATAAACCTGTATTGAAAAGCTAATGTGGTATTTATGCGTGTTGTGGGAATTTTCTTCCCAAAACACAAAACTAAACACCCCACATTGAATAATATATACGAAACCATCAACTCAAAACAGGACAAAACCAAGAACTTGTAACCAAGCAGCCAAGAACTTTTGACATTAGAAGAAAGAATAACCGAGGCAATGATAAACTAAAGGTTACAAGAGGTTATGACCTGAAGAAACACAGGCTTAACCATAAGC
>JGI24021J15306_10013017_pt1 | contig 10344 bp, 4 predicted proteins | sample Ectturendosymbi1_FD_15306 | JGI IMG/M metagenome (IMG submission 15306) | reverse complement strand
TAAAATCGGTGTTGACCGTGAGGCATTCCAAGTCCTCCTGGGGCTGTTGCCCACGCGACACTCCCCAGAGGAAAACCAGGCATGAAGATGAATGAAAGAAATAACATTTACATCATTTAGTTTATTCACGGGTGCTGTGGTCAGCTGACCTGATGACCTCCGGGTTCTTTCGTTGGCCATGTAAAACTAACGAGAATTGTCTGTGTGTCTGCCAAAGTGCTCAGCTAGCCAGTGAACAAGTTCCTTAGAAGGCTACAATTGATTAATACGAACGCACAGACGGATACAAAAGATTTGCCTATGATCCCCTTTCGCTGGAAATAAGGTGTAAAAACTGTTTCTAGCAAGTTCGGGTACTGCTATTGTTGCGTCAGCGTCATAATGCGGCCCGCCGGTTACCTTATAAGACCTCATGTGGCCACGAAGCAATTTGAGTTTGAGACACCTGGTCTAAATATACTAGAAACCAATTAATCGACTGATCTCGCCTTGCTACCAATAACCCACCGCCAACTTAGTATGCTGCTCAGCGAATCAGCGTGAGCTTCAGTTCGTACGCTCAGGAAATAAATTGCAAATTTGAAGTTCATTCGATTGATTACATAACAGTGATCATTATGCGTCCTTAACTATTTCTGTTCACTGGGTTTGGAATGTGCCTGGGCAATATGTACTGTTCTTTTTGCTACTCATGTTGTTGCGTAGCATTTGCCACCAGGTTTACTGTAAAATCAAACAGATAAGTTGATCTTCTGGCGATTACTTTTTATTATTTCGCCCACGTTTCGCCCACCTACTCAAGATAGGCTTCCTCAGTGCAACGCTTTTAACCACATAACATGCAACTTATCAACACCAAAAAATTAACAGTGTGATGTACAATGACTGAAAATGCAAAACCGATCATCACACTATAGAAGATGAGTGACAGTATGTGATGGTGAAAGTGGATGTTAAGAAGTGAAAACGCCGGAATGCGACAATGTTAGCAAAGCAATAAAGTAGCGCCAAACATGCGCAGAAAAATGCACAAAACTTTACCATGTAACGCCACGTAGTAAATGATGACTTTGTTTCCAGTTATAAATTAACTAATTTGATTTATATTAATTAAGAGAATATTAATTTAACTAAAAAAGGACTGTAAAATAAACAGTCTGAAAACTTTGTTTCCGGACTATTTCAACTATTTTGATAATGTCTGCAAGAGTGCCATTCTACTTCATGGTATTTGGATGACATCACACTGAGAGAATTCCTACGGGTTGTTCCCTTTCCCGTCAATGAAGAATTGAAATTCGATACTTACCTGTTGGAAACGCCAAACTGTTATTTGCTCAGAGTTTGTAGACGCTTGCCCTTATAAAGGCAAGTTTCTCGCGCGTTGTTTGTGATGAGTTGCGATCATTGAAGCATTCACTATGCTTTTAGTCACGTGGCTCACGTGAAGAGAAAGCAGAGAAGGCATGCGAAGGCCACATGTAACTCTCCAAACTGGTATTCCAAGTATGTGCAGTATATAAATCACCTCATATTGTTCTTTGATTATCATGATATTGGCACTGTGATCTTGCTTTCTGCGATAATATGTGCTATAATGTGTTTCCACGACTGTCTCATCTTTAAGCTAATGTCATGGATAACACAAGGGATCATTTCTTTTATCAAACATAGAAACTACTTGTTTCACGTTTATAAAGTTCGCAACTCCAAAAAATTCCGGAACTATCTTACTCATGTCAAAGAATCAGCTAAGCGCAAATACTAGGAAGATCAATTTGCTCAAAACGGGAGAATCTCAAAACCAACCTGGGCGCTAATTAATTATATTTTTGGAAAAAGCAAACTATCCATGTTTCCCCAGAGTTAAAAGTTGATGGACGAGTTTGTTCATGTACAAAATTAACTGTAGACGCATAAAATTATTTGTTATCACCTCGGCTCAGGTAAATTTCACTCCTGTTGGTCCATCTAAAACTCTGATGCAAATATTAAAACATATCTTCTACCACGCCATGTGAATTCTAGGTTTTTATCACCAACCACTCCTGAGGAAATACTTACACTCATTAACGGATTAGACTCTAAAAAATCATGTGGACACGATGATATTTCGGTGCGCACTCTGAAATTGTCAAAATACTTACAGGCACCTCTTCTATCAAATTTTGTAAGCAAAAGCATATGTGACGGTGTCTTTCCGGACAATCTAAAAATCGCTTCAGTAGTACCAATTTTCAAGTTGGGACATAACGAAATTCCCACTCATTACAGACCAATATCTGTACCAATACACTTGTCAAAAATATTTGAAAAAGTGCTGTACGTACGACTGAACGATTATTTCACCAGAAACAACTTGCTTAGTCCGCAACAATACAGTTTTCGCAACAACCATTCCACATCCCTGGCTATAACAGACTTGTACGAAATCCTTCTTCAAAACATCGATTAAAAACTTATGTCTTGTGCGGTTTTCTTAGATCTAAGAAAACCATTTGACACAGTGAATCACTCCACATTGCTGACGAAACTTGAGCATTACGGTGTTGAAGGAAGCGCGTACTAATGCAGTCGTGCCTTTCCAACAGAAAACAGTACGTTCAGGAATAAAAACCCCAAATGTGAAACAAATGGAAAAAATACAATCTGGAGCATTATGATTATTACAGGTAAGTCGGCACAGAAAAGTTAATTTTTTCCATTTTATTTCTTCCTTACGAACCAAACTTTGCATATTTCAACAACAAACCCGCGAAAATACACGAAAACGTACTGTAACACGGTCACTTCAACGAACAATAGCGTTGCAACAATCCAAATAATAACTCGGTACAAAAGCAGTCATTTCATGACGTCGTGAATTGTCGTTAGCAGCATATGGCGTTAACCAAATCCACCATTTCTGGCATCGGAACTGGCATCATGACGTAATGTCAGGTGAAGTAACATCTGATGACGTCACAGTGGTCGACATTTTGTCAATAGTTTTATGGTGACGTCAACATTGACTTGTCATGGCGGTCATTCAATGACGTCACATTCGATGACGTCACAAACAGTCGACATTTTATCAGCAGTTTTATGGGGAGGTCATGCCAACATTCATTTGTAACGGCGGCCATTTTGTTGAGTGTTGACACCAAGGTCAATAAACAAATGCAGCTTGCTCCTAAATTGTAAAAATTAAATTTACGTATTGTTGCGATAATGGTTGAAAAAAACAAACGAAATCTTGTCGCAATTTGAACCCAACTGGTCACACTGTGTGTTTTCACAAAGGGTTAATCGAATCCAAAACGTGTTCAAATATTTTTAGGTAAATCTAATCAAATAGCAATTTTATGGTAAATTGATTTTCTTCACAGACTTGCCTGGGCAAGCATCGCATCACTGTTACGTCATGCACCGTTCTCGCTGTACGAGTATGACGTCAGTCTCTCTGCGCTGCAGCTATCCGCTTACAATCTCGCTGTGGCATTCCAATGTAAACAAGGATAGATTAGGACTTGTAATTAAAACAAAGTGAAACTATTTGCAACTCAAATGCAAGTTGTAGATAACACACGATACATTGCTTTCGCTGAAGGACTGACAGCAAATAAACAATTGAGGTGCATGTCAACTTTATTACGCAAAACACATCATGAGTTGTAAACAGACGCAACTTGTCGGTTATTTGAAATTTCAGTGGAGTTGAAATCTTCAGCAAAGCATATCATGTTCCTTGTTTCTGGTAAGGCATCGACGAAATGCATCTCCAGCACGTAATCAAATCGATAATGATATCAACAAGTTTTGGTTTGTGGCGCGGATAAGAGTCATCCGTTGAAAGCAGATAAAGAGCTGCAATTGCACCACTCGGCCTTCTCGCCATGTTACATAGTTGCTATGCGCTCCTGATGTCCGCTTTCAACCTTACTAGAAATGTGACATTGTAGACAAGTTTAGGGCGAGACTTCTTGTTTTGAAATTAATTAGACGTGGCAAAAGCGCTCAGTTCTCTTGACGCACACCATTCTCGAATGTGATTTCGCTCTGCGCCATGCTTTCACAATACAGCGTTGGTGCAGCCACTAATTTAGATAAAGAACTGAAATTTCGATATGTTAGGATTGAAGCATTACCCCGCTTGCAACATTTCAAATTTATTATACACATGAAACAACACGCAATGGGTTGTAATCAAGCATGACTTGTCGGTTAATAATGTTGAAATATTCACCGAATCAAATAATGTTGATAGCAAGGCGTAGGTGAAATACAGTCGGATTGCATTTAGCATGAAGTAGAAAATTTCGTGTTTAATGAATGTAGGTTTAACGCTATGGGCTTTCAATGTTTGCAAGTTAAAGCGCGTAAATGATTTCAAAAACGACAGCACTAGGCATTTCAGAACAATCAACATTCAAACAGTTTATTTCTGCTGCAGTGAAATTCATACCAGGGAAATGAAGATACTGTTTACCGCCTGCAAATCGGTGCAACTACGTATGAAAAAAAAACTATGTAACTGCATCTGTTTGCAGATGCTTTGATTACGTTTGAAAATAAAATTTGAAATGCAGAAAAATATCGGAATTGTTTATCCAACGGATTGTTAATGAGTCAGTTTAGTTTTCAATTGGTTTGTTTCAATAGTATGTGTAATTGTGTACGTTTGCAAATATTTCGATTGTTGTTACTGAACCAACATACGCAACACATATTTTTCAGAAACGAAATAGTACAAATTGGGCATTGAGTTGTACACCATTTGAGTATCAGAAAATTGAGTTGTACAAAAATCGTGTATATATGAAAAAATGCTGCTGCAATGTATTTCGCATTAGTCAATTTTAATCATTTTTAATACAGTGAAACTGCAAATGGAACTTTTCAAAAAAGTTAGAAACGAGACATTTCAATTAAATTCGGATACTTAAAATGTACCTGCTAGAGAAATGATATTAAAAATGCTGTCAGTTATAGTGATATCACGCCTGTCGCTTAACACTGCATAGGCATCGAATGTATCGAGTTTGTACCATGACTTGATTTACCAGATGCAGTTAGCATCAAGCCAAGCTCTAATGTACAGTAGAGTTTTCAAACCATAGGCAGTTTTGCACGTTGCCAAACAAGTAAGTGCAGGTACCGCAACGGATTTTTTCAGGTCATGAGCAGACTTTTCCAAAGTTGTGAGATGTTTCATGGTAGTGTAAATCTGCGCTATGAGACAACGTGCTGCAGCTTGCACCCCACCAAATCAAGTTAATTTTTGCACAACTGTACCGCGCTCAATTCCTTTACAAAGCACTGCAGAGCACAAACATAAAAAACTAGGCTAGCAAGCTGAACTTATGTCAGTACCACTATTTGGAAAACGCAGTACGCTGAATAAAACACGGAAAAGCACATTATTCAGAGTTGCTACTTTTCAAACTTTCGACACAAAAATTAAAAAATATCAACGTAACGCAAGGTTTTGTAAAATATTTCCACATTTTGTTTCAGCATTACGGATCGTTTTGCGATATTCACTTCACTTTTCGATGTTTGCTTTTTCAAATACTTTTTCCTTCATTGGTTCCAAAAATATGTACTTGTTTGCAAATAGCTCTTGCAAGTAGCTCTGGTGATTTCTTCTTGAAATCAAACACAGAAAAAAAGTCGAAGCCGTTTCATTTAGTGGATTTTTTAAAGAATGTCTTGTTTGCGATATTACTGGGGTGATAGTTGTATGCTTACGTAATGCATGTAAGGAAATTATATTTTTTTCATACATACTGTTATCTAAGGTCATGTTACAGTTATGCAAAGCTGAGAATCGGTTCACATTTCAGAGAATTTGCAGAGCGCAAGTTGACGGATCGCGCCTAAGAACGTATTGAGTAATCAGAACTTTAATGCTCAAATATTTTAGTTTGATCGGTGAAAATGATTGTTCTTACGAGTCTGTTAGTAATATTTTCACATATCTGAATGTCAAGACTTGTATGAAACGCAACAAAGTTGCAAATACGTTAACGAGCTTTCGGCCGACGAAAAACATTGCGTCGTCGTTACAGTCTTAATTGAATTAGAATGTATTCGCTAGAGAGATGCAAACTGTACTTTACAGCTTCATAGCTGAATTGCATTGGAAATTAAAAACATATTTCGTCGCGCATTTTTTGTTAAGTTGTAAGGATTTTGAAACATTTTTTATACCAAATTTTCAAGCGTTATAACTAGAAATTTACAAAAAATGTAGAAAGCAGGACATGCATTAGAAGGGAAAGTTTCTTTCACTTGTACTTGTGAAAACAAACTAATCGAACGTACGCGACTGCGAGTGATGGTTTCAACATAGCCAATGTATTTTGCGGTTTTGATTACAAAGGGAAGATGTGCAATTTAGTTCTCACAACAAAACCCTAACTAGTGTCGCAACAAACCCAACCGATCTACAGCCATAAGGAGTATCAGATCGTAACCAAAGTTACGCATTTGCGCAGCCTGCTATTCAGACAGACAGTTGGAGTTAACTGTGCAGTTTGAAGAGTGTTTAGCAATCATTGCTAAGTTGCCCAAAACAGAGTAGTAGGTTACAGTTAGTGGATTATGGATGTTAACCGTTGCGTCCACGTAGGCCTTAGTCTATATTTGTTAACATTTATAGGCGATTTGATATACAAAATGTTATTTATCTAAGCCTGTGCCATGCACCAGGAGATTAACAGTCCAGACATCAGCAAGGTTTATGCATGCGTATTTCGGCCAGTAAAAAGTCCAATGTGCACGCTTTATAAGTATATTTCACTTAAGCTCATGGTGAAGTTTATCAATTTTCACTAATGAAAGTAAACGTTCATCGCGGCGCACATGCTTTGACCGGCCTCATGCGTGCTTCTTTGGCAATAATGTTTTCATAACTGAACGATAGGGATAGATTCTGATTTCCTGCATTTTTTTTTACATTTGCATTTCATTACGACATCTCTAAACGGTCGCCGACAATTAAATGACAATGATTTTGACGCAAAACGCAATTCCTTTTGTTAAGCTCGTTCAAAGAACTGTATTTGGAAACTACGAACCTATTATGGTTATTAGGGGGGAAATATTTAATTTGCACAATCTGCAAATTCTGTTCATGTTGTGAATTAAATACAAATTTTCAGAATGTCTAGCCCCCTGCACAAACATGAAGGCCTCTAATGGAAGACTTTCTGGCGACTGTTCTGCCCAGGCCCGCAAACACGGGGTGCATTCGTGGACAGTTACCACCAAATCTTTTTTGTTCCACCCCAGATTTTGTTGTCTTCAGAAAACATTGTTTTGAACATATGATAAGAACAAAAATATTTCCTCCCTGTAATGGATTTTGGCCCCCCAAACCTTAAAACCTGGCTATGGATCTGGTTCTGCCAAAATTTTGTCTGCAATTTGATATGTTGTTTAGAAGGCCATTTGGCCTCCAGATGTAGCATAAAGTCGAAAATTTTTTAAAAATTTTTTGCGGGGGGCCCAGAGTTGAGCTGCTACGGCACTGCATGTATACCTCTATGTTTTTGATTATCCGAAGAAGTGTCACTGATCAACACGATTTTTTGCATGGGTTTCTTGAAGTATTTTTGGTAACTTGAAACTAAACCCGAGTCTGGCGCTTTATCTTTGCAAATCAATCAAGTTATCAAGATATGAAAAGCAAACTTTACAAAATTGAATTTTTTTGTCAAAAGTTACAAAAATTTACTTTGCGTTTTAACACATGTTATCCCGTTTATGCGAAAGTGTTAGCAATGGGAAGCAACTGCAGTACCACCAATGCATTTCTAAAACAACGTTTATGCTTGCACACTTTTGAGCATTTATGGTTAAGGAACAAAAACACCAAAAGTGGAACAAATGGAAAAAATACAATCTGGAGCATTATGATTATTACAGGTAAGTCACCATAGAAAAGTTAATTTTTCCATTTTGTTTCTTCCTTACAAACCCAACTTTGCATATTTCAACAACAAACCCGCGAAAATACACGAAAACGTACTGTAACACGGTCACCTCTTCAATGAACAGTAGCGTTGCAACAATCCAAATAATAACTCGGTACAAAAGCAGTCATTTCATGACGTCGTGAATTGTCGTTAGTAGTACTTGGCGTTAACCAAATCCACCATTTCTGGCATCGGAACTGGCATCATGACGTCATATAAGGTGACATAACATCTGATGACGTCACAGCGGTCGACATTTTGTCAATAGTTTTATGGTGACGTCAACATTGATATGTCACGGCGGTCATTCAATGACGTCACATTCGATGTCGTCACAAACAGTCGAATTTTATCAGCAGTTTTATGGTGACGTCATGTCAATATTCATTTGCAACGGCGGCCATTTTGCTAAGTGTTGACACCAAGGTCAATAAACAAGTATACCTTGCTCCTAAATTGTAAAAATTAAATTTACAAATTGTCGCAATAATGGTTAAGAAAAAAACAAACGAAATCATGTCGCATTTTGAACCTAACTGGTTACACTGTGTGTTTTCACAAAGGGTTAATCGAATCCAAAAATCGTTCAAATATTTTTGGGTAAATCTAATCAACTAGCAATTCTTTGGGTTGATAGTAAATTTTAAATTTTTACCAAAAAATTTCTTCTTGATTAGATTTATCTAAAAATATTTGAACAATTTTTGGATTCGATTAACCCTTTGTGAAAACACCAAGGGCGTACGCAAGGGTGGGGTTTTGGGGTTGAAACACCCCGTTGAGCTTGATATTTTACAAAAACTTTATTACCTTCGCAAAGGAGATTAATTGTTTTCGCATATTTTTGCTTGTTAGTTTGTCGACTTAATGCAAATACCACGGAACAAATTTGCATGCAAATTTCAAGGAACATTGTAAATGGGCCAAAATAGTAAGAATTAGGTTTTGGTGGGAATCTGGGTTATCGTCTGCGTCCAGAAGCCATCTCACCACATTTTGCAGACCTTTCGTCCACTGCGCATGTTTAAGATCGTGTTCCGCGTTATTCCATTTTATCCGAAACCACTGCCAAGGGCGTACGCAAGGGGGGGGGTTGCGGTTAACCCCCCACACTTTAGTTTGATATATTACAAAAACTTTATTTCCTGCAAAACGGAGATTGATTGTTTCCGCATACTTTTTGCTTATTAATTTGTCGACTTAATGCAAAAATTGTACTGTAGTTTTAAACGCTCTGACATAGTGATGAGTATGTTTTACTCCCCTGTTTTCACGACCAGCCTGATATTTTTGCAGTTATGAACTGCTGTGTCGTTGCGTTGAGTGTATTTTCATCCGATATCCTAACTGGGAGCGCTGATAGTTTATATTCAGTGCAATGGCATAACACATAAAATAAGGAGAGTGCGTGTGGAAGAATGTGCATATTGTGTCAAACTTCACCAAAACGTTGGTTTGGAAACATGATTATGATGTCAAATTGTGACGTCACAAACAGCCCATACCAAATGCAAATAACCACCACACGCCACTGAATGAAACCCCCCTCAAAAATTTTCTGCTTACGCCACTGGAAAACACACAGTGTGACCAGTTAGGTTCAACTTGCGACATGATTTCGTTTGTTTTTATAACCAGTATCGCGACAATATGTAAATTTAATTTCTATAATTTAGGAGCAAGNNNNANTTGTTTATTGACCTTAGTGTCAACACCTAAAAAAATGGCCGCCGTTACAAATGAATGTTGATATGACGTCACCATAAAACTGCTGATAAAATGTCGACCGTTTGCGACGTAATCAGATGTTACGTCACCGGATATGACGGCATGATGCCAGTTCCGATGCCAGAAATGGTGGATTTGGTTAACGCCATATACTATTGTTGTTTTGTCGCTGATCTGGACATTTCTCATTGAGCCACAAGCACAAGAACTGATCTGCTGTCATGTTGCAGTTCCATCAGCCTTGGTTACGTACTTCCATCACTTTCATATCCTGGTGGAAAATCTCGCAATCTCTCAATAATTGTTAGATTTCTTATTGCCAAGCACGTTATGAGCACAAAAACGCGTTTGAAATCGAGCCTCAACGGTGATCATTGGAGTCAATAATGTACACGTGGTTTTGGGGTCTCGTATGAGGCCTTATAAACCTTGTGCTTTAGACCTAACTATTGCTAATACATGGGTTCGCTTTCAGCAGTTAAGTCAGGGAAGGCACTAATAATTCTCAGATTACTTAACCTCCCCAAGCTTCTGTCCTGTATCTAAATACCGAAATATTTTGCAAGATATCACTAATGAACGTTTTGTATAGACTTTTATTATTTCACTAAATTATGTATACAAGAAACAGAGTAACTCACCAATGATGCAACGA
>JGI24021J15306_10013016_pt1 | contig 10344 bp, 8 predicted proteins | sample Ectturendosymbi1_FD_15306 | JGI IMG/M metagenome (IMG submission 15306) | reverse complement strand
GTTGTGTGTCGACCGTTATTCCGACTCGTATTAAACAGAGTTCGACGAATACTGGTGTGAGTTTTGAAGCTTACCCATGTTAAGTCCTAAACATGGTGCGAGCGCACAACGAAGACTAATTCGTAAATATGTTGGCTCATAAATGAACTACACTTTCATCATTTTTGATGCCCATTGCGATCATGTCTCCTGTTAACAATAGTCATGTGGGTGAACCCATCGATGCACCTGCTTTTCTTCTGACAGATAAACATGGATCCAGCGAAACCCCGGCGAAGGAAAGTGAACTCTATGATATGAACTCCCCTAATTGTGTCCGCATCTATTGTTGAGAAAATTCGTTTGATCGAGGAATATTAGAGCAACTTTGTTAGCCACAAGCTGTAACACTGTGCCATGCAAACCCAAGCATCAGAACCACTACACCCTGCAGCTGCTGCATTAGCAACGACAAACACGATGTGGAAATGGAAGGAAAGCATGTGATCGCCCATACATGCGGACGAGAAATGTCTTGCATCAGCGAAGGAAGTCTACCAAGCGTTTCCTGGTACAACCCGAAATAAATCGCACTGGTGCCGATCTGGGCACGTCGTCTTTGTTGCACTTCCTGTTGCGTTTCATCTTCGCAAAAACTGTGATTGACAGCATGTCACAAATTGCGAAAATCGAGGAAAATGACGTTTGACATCTCTTCCAAGATGGCATCGTTATTCTGGTTCTCCCCCAGCAGAGGTAGTTAGGCCTCAAGAATAAAAGCAACAGTTAAGTTGGACTAGGCTTAACATCTAAGTGTTACTATCTCGTTGGGGTTTTAACTTTGTTAACTCACAAAGGAGACATAGAGCAACTAACAATGTCTCAGCAATCAAGCCAGACACTGGAGTCCCCCTCCTTATTTATGTAGTAACAAAATTTATTCGTAAGTCCAACAGCATACGCATATACAAAACAATGCTCACACAAAGTCCATTCAATCGAACTGTGAACTTATCCTTTTTCATAAAATGTCTCAGAGTCTGTCCCTTATTACTCTGCACTTGTCAAACTATTCCTGTCAAATAAACCGCAAAAACAACTTGCATCTCGTTTTGAAAGATAAAGCGTTTTTCAGCAGAAACTGCATCTCAGCCTACAAGATGACTTAATTTGGCTCAGCATTTCGTTCAGATCCTTCCGCATCTGATTCGTTACCAAATTCGGTTTTGCTAAGCCATTCCCAAACTTTTTCTTAAAGTTTGGCTGCAAGGCACTCGACTTTCAAATTTGGAAAGTGGATCAGCTGCTCTGCTTTCAGATGACGTTGCCATTTAAACTCTGACAGCTTCCTGTTGAAACGTGCAAGAAAGCACTGTGCAAGAGAGCACTTAGGCACGGTATGTTTCACTCCCGCAGTTTCCCTACCTGCGGGTCACTGAGGAACATGGGTAGAACCGCTCTCCCAATTCCTAACAATCTTTCGCAAAGCATGCAAAAGACCTCCGCAAAAGAGGTGCACTTGGGATCACTAAGATGCACTTAGCACAATCCCACCATAATCAGGGACCGGCTTATTTAGCTGACTGGCTTGACGGACCGGGTGTTTCGGCTCCCCGTCAATGTTGGGGCAAACGCTTCCAACCGAGCCCTCCCTTTTTCCGAAGTCCGCGGGCACGCCTCAGTACAACAAGCATCGAGCCTAACAACCAATGGAGAGTTCGTAATCTCTGAGCCATTTCACACCGTATTTATACCCAAAATTCATGACGTAGTAAGTGCACTTTTCCTTCGCTAGTGCTTCACAAGATTTCACAAATTGCAGTATCACCACGCAAGAATAGTACATGTAACTTTTCCATTACACAGGATATTTATTTCACATCTGAGTTCTGGATGTGTTTCATTCAAAAATACCAATTCTTGTAACCACTCCATTACTCCATAAAACGTTTTAGATATTTCACCTTTAAACTTAAAAACAACCTTACTTCTCTAAAGATATTATCATGTGCTGAAAACACATGATACACTTCGTTCAATTGACTTATCGTTGCCATCTGACTGCAAATGCACAAAATACTTGCGTTAATAAAATGCGCATTTTCTCATAAAACACAAGTTCATTTCGCTTTAAATAATACACTGCACCTTACACATTGCTTTGTCACAAAGTCAGTTTATTCCAAATCAGATAAAATGCCACACTCTTGTCTGGATCTTATTTTTGTTCCGAAGCTGGTAGTTTGGTAACAACTTTCATTGCCACTGCATTCGTCACTTGTCCGCATGTTCGAAGTTCCTTCAACATCGTATAAAACACATTTTTGAAACACAACGAACCAGCCGAGTTGTTCTTTTCTCGAACTTCTCGAGTCCAATCAACCACTCTTCATAACGGGTAATGGAACTCTGTCACTATGTGGAAGAATTCTAAAATGCCGCAAAGTGCTGTCCGATTATTCTGTGAACATTTCGCTTTATATTTTGGTATCATGCACGACAAAATCGTGTCAGAAACATTTTGCATCGTTCCAAAACTTTCTCAGTTGTTTATCACTTCTGAATACAATTTGACCGTTTCAGTAACTCGTGGTAACGATAAAGCAAGAGAGATAAAGCAGAAAAGATCTTGGAAGTTGCTCAGAATGGGACGTTAAACCAACATTATCAATGCAAAGGTTACGAACTACAAAGGAAGGTATCAATGTTACGAACTACAAAGGAAGCTTTCTCACCGTTTACCAATAGCCGTGGCACTTCAAGCAATTTCGATATAATTAAACCCAAAATTACATGCTGCACGTTGCTTTCACAAAGCAGCACTTTCAAGTTGCTTTCTTTCCGGCTTGTTTGTATCGATTTGTGAAAGATGCCGCCACGTTTTGGAGTGTCGTGGGCGGGGCTACACTGAACCGGATCTCCCTGAAAGAAAAATACATTCATAATGACTCGTTAGCCGTTGTCAAAGTTCTAAGGAATCAATATTTGACCACTTGCAAGTCCTGAAATCTTCTGTCAAAGATTGTTCTTTGTTTGCTGTCACAGCCAGTGAGTAAAAGGGTATCACGTAAAAGGGGTTGTCATCTCTGGCCCCGAATGTAGCTGTTTTTTCTGGTCAAATTATGTGGTTATTCAGGGAATCGCTACAGTTACAGCACCTTATATCATAAATTCACAAGGGCATTTGAAGAGGGTCCAAAAAGATGGTCACCATTTTTAACACACTGCACAGTAACTAAGAACACTATAGTTGTCGGTAACACTCTTTTGTATCTGAAAACAGTGGCGTACGCAGAAAATTTTCATGGGCGGCGTTTCATTCAGTGGCAGATGGTGGTAATTTGTATTTGGTGTGCGCTGTTTGTGACGTCACAATTTGACGTTATATTCATGTTTTCAAGCGAAGTTTGTTGACATAATAGGCATATTCTTCTACACACACTCCCCTTATTTTGTAAAAAATCAAGCCCTATACACTCGCCTTGTAATAAAGTTTTTGTAAAATATCAAGCTCAAGGGGGCGGTTTTAACCCCAACCCCCATCCCCCCTTGCGTACGCCCTTGTCTACAAAAGTGTTTCAAAAATAAACGTTATCTATTTTGTCTATCCATTCCATAGTACGATCAATAAAAAGCAAATACCTGAAACGTTTTCCCGATCTTTTTAGAAGTAGAATGTTTCTTCTTGCACTAACAAGTGACACCTCAAGTCCAGCAGGAATTCCAAAAATAGTTAAATGGTTATCATCTTTCCAGGCGCAGCTTGTGGAGTTAGATGTACCCGCAAAATATATTTACTGCTGAAGCGACTATTCAAGACAATAAATTTATGAACGGTATTTGCTCCCGTTTCATCCAGCTATGCAGGTTGTCGATGCCATGCAAAACAACTTCAGCAGAAGGGGATGATAGATTCGCACTTGGCCTGAAAATGTATTGCCGTAAAACACACGTAACTCCGTTAATAAAGATAGAATTTCGAGAAAGTATCTAATAACGTTTCAAAGATTTAAACTGCTGATGTGAAAAAATCTGTCAAGCTCACTAAACTAGGGTTTGAAAAAATGTAACAAACCTATTCTACAGAAGCAAGAGTATGACAGCTCATTGTCTGATACAGCTATGTCCAACCCGCGGGCCGCATTCGGCCCAGTTTAGATTTTCGCTGTAGTAAGTGTCTTACATACTGACAACCTGTCCTTATTTTGATAATCTTGCATTTGACATTTTTGATGCAGGTGGTCCTCAATGTCACTGCATCGCCTCTGTTACCACTGCAGTTGGAATTCGAACGCTTTCAGTACATTAGCTTAAGCTTAATTTAGTCCGCTAAGATCAAAGTAAGCCATTCAATGTGTGGCGCTCATTTAATATGTCATTCAATGTGTGGCCCTGGTTAAGATAGTGAAATAATTTTTAGCTCAGCAAGCCATTTGGATTGGACATAGCTGTTCTAATACTTGCATTATTCACATAATGCAAACTTTCCTGTTTGTGACACGTCTGTCTATAAACATTTGCTTCACTTTCACATCAAACATCACCACAAAATTGCCAACAAAAATCCAGAGTTTGTATCAAGTTATTATTTATCTGTTGTATAATTCAGGCGAGCTAAATAGCAAACAAACTGAGTATTTGCTGCGGACTTTACGAACCACATACAGTTCTTCATTTCGTTACGAACTGTGACGGGTCTGGACGATGAGACAACCGAATGGCTGCTCAACACCTGCCCCGAGATCTAGTGCGGCCAAGCAGTGGTTTGAACAACTAGCTCAAAAGAAGAATTTCGTTATGATAGGCCAACATTATACCACAACGAAAATGCTCACTACAACAAAAGGCTTGTGCGGTATAGTTATTTTTATTGAAACCCAGCGCTAATAATCCAGTTACCTTTCAAAGCGAACAACGACAGCGTTGCGGCCCCCTTTTAATCTCCCCACATCATCTACAATATACTAAAAGTCAGGCATACGAGGTGTAACTTTACTTTATTTGAAACGCTATCGTGTATCAGAGACAACAAACAATGCAATCATCATTAAATTGCTATGTCTTCACTTTACTCTTTGGTTCACATCGAAAAAGGACAATGCATAAGTGTAGGAGCAGGTAGTTTTTTGGGGGTGCAAAGGAGGATATTTCGCCAAAATTTCCCCAAATTTACCCGAAAAAATTTTATGTGACAAACTTTCTCCCTACAAATTTTCTGTAGTTGTTGGTGCATTATATTTTCCACTACCACGTTATGATATAGATGTTATATACTTGAATACAGAAAATTGGTACGTTAAATTTTGCTCTTTAATAACCCAGCTGAAAAAAATTGCGCTAGGAAGCCAGCTAGCTCAGTATTCTTGAGCATACGCCTCACAGTTCTGAGATTTTCCATTCACATTCCAGTTGTTGCTGTCAGAAAGGAACTTGAGACCTATAGCCAGGGCTACCATACCGTACTTATTTGTAAGATTTGTCCTTAGTATAAACGGAACTGTCTTAGAAAATTCATTGTATTTACTTCTAAGAAATGTACTTATTTTGGACTTGCGTCCTTATTTTATCTTACTTTCAGCGATAATGTCAGAAAGCGACTTGAAGCAATAAACGATTTAGAATTTTATTTCTACTTTCCTGACCAAAAGTTTAGGATCACCACGTAAAAAGCGAAATTTTATGTTGACAGGTTGTATGAGGTTGCCGTATTCATCTGACAGCCTGTTACAATCACTTTTTAATCTCATACATGACTTGTACGCTTACGCTGACGTTTGAACAAAAAAATATGCCAATAATTGTCGTTTCATTCTGGTCGTCCTTATTTTTGAGTCAAAATCGATGGTACCTCTGCCTATAGCTGAGGTAGACCCAAAGCTGTTTCCTTCACTAAAGACATATATGTGATATATGTGGCATGCATCCAGTGATGGGATTCGACCGGTTCGCAAGAACCTATCCTTGGAATTTCTTTAATCCCGAGAACCGGTTGTTGGCTTAAGTCAGGGGTTCTCAATTTTTCCCCAGGAACACCTTTTACTGATAACTTATTTTGGTAAACCTCCCATAGGCCTGTTACTAACTTTTAATAGTGAAAAACAAGACTGAAATCAGGTTCGAGATAAACTAAGATCAACCTTTGCAGTTATATCGGGCCAACCAGCATGGTTTGTCTCTGGAGACTGTGATAATGAGAGAACCTGCTGTTAGTGAGTCCTGGAGTGAGAGAACGCACAAAACTGTACACAGAACTGTATAACAAAATGTGTTCATCCAAATACTGTAGTTAAAATTATCGACAAAAGCTTTTCTGTACTTGTTTGACATAGACTCTTCTTACATGAAGTAGGTGCCCTGCAGCATAATTTATTCCCACGGTGTGCGATTGATGAAGCATGTAAATGGAATGACTTCTTTTGCCCAAACTTTCAAGTGAGTCAGTTGCTCATCAACTCGCACAAACCAAAAAGCAATGTTACTAGAAACAGTTTGCTGATTTTATAGATATTTAATGTGTTATCTATAACACAATTTATTTATGCACTCAGTAGCAAGGAAGTAAAATCAGTGGCGTATCTGGGGTATGGCAGGCATGGCACGTGCCATGGGCGCCACTTTGACGGGGGCGCAAAAATTGCTTGGAAAAAATTTAGATCTTTATGTACAGTTTCTTGAACCTCTATTTCGCGCCCCATGCCGGGACGTAACAAGGTTAGATGGCGCCCGGAACAATAAGCACGTTTGGCGCCCCCATGTTCGAACCTGAGGTCTTTCCGAAGCAAATGTACTGTATTGAAGAAAGTACTTGTGATATTGTTGGGCCTTTTCGGCGCCCAACGCAGTGAGTCGGCCCATGGTGATTCGGCGCCCGGGGAATTGTGCCCCTCGTGCCCCCCCTCATTATGCCCCTTCCCCATGCATTCATAAACTGCAATGCTGCATCAACACCGCGCCCTTACCTAAGGCATTAAGTCGGGCGTGTTACGCCAGCACCACTAAGCATTATGACAAAACTGTGGTATTGTGACATGCTATAGCACGAGGGTCAGACATTGTGACCGAACAAGAACGCTCGCTTGCCATATCTTCGAGACCCAGGGTTGCCAATTTGGGTTTTATGAAGCCAGAATTTGAAATTCTGGCTTTTTTTTGAACACTTTTGGCTTTTTTTGGAAATCAAAAAAAGCCAGACAAAATCTGGCTTTTTTTCAGTCGGAAAGACTTGGATCTGGAAAAACATTGTCTGAGCTGCATATTCATTACAAATCTCCTCTGAAAAGAGTCTATAAACATGCAGGATGCACAAAATATTGAAAGGATTTTACTGTTGCCCTGAAAATGATTTTATTGTTAAGAAACAAAAATATGACAACGTAATTACGGAAAAAGTGAATGCTTCTAATGAGTTGAATTGTATCGTATCGATGTTTCTAACAAGTTTTAACGTCTGTTTTGTGTTTGGTTATGCATAGTTTATGTGTTAATGCCTTAAAACTGCTATCTGTTTTTTTCTGTTTTTTTGGGACAAGATCTGGCTTTTTTGGTGAATACAGGTTGGCAACCCTGACGAGACCTCGTCCTTCTCACGCTATAAGCAAGGATAAGTCAGTCCGTACTGCTGCATTTCAGGCAAGAATTTATTAGTCAGAATCTGGCTAAGACGGGTTTAAGTCCATGGCTGTGAGAATCTGACTGTTACGCATATAACTGCTGTTGAGGTCGTACAGATTTACAAATTACTTAAATTACTGCGGCCCACTCCACCTTTATGAAACTTCTTCGATTGCCACTAGTGTCTGATAAATAGGCTGAATATAATGCTCCAGTCCGGAGACTAAGGTAGAGAACATCAGTTAGTCCTCGAAAAATTAGCAGTTAGTATCGTTGTCGTACTAGTTGAGCAAAAATGTTAACTCATGCAAGAGATTTGTTATTCTTGTTTAGAGCTAGCTTTTCTGTCTGTCCAAATTTGGCTTTCTGTTCGATGTCCAATGCCTTGTGAAAAGGTCCTGACTGTGAGAAACTAAAATCTATGTGTGACAATTTAGGAGCTGTGTACAGTTCAGATGTAGATGGCAAGCAATTATAGAAGAGTCTAGATTGTAAAATGCTGGTTTCAAGTGGTGCGACTTAAAATTATCGCGTGCTGAAGTCCTCCTGACATTCTTCGAATTGCTTTGCAAATAATGCTAATGATGGCAGTTATACAGTATTTATTGCAAGCTGCGAACGATCTTTCAGTAAACTGAAACTGGTCCTTTCATACCTCCGGGCCTAATTGATTAGCAACAAGTCATGGAAGGTTATGTGATATAGCTTTGATGAGAATAGAAAGGGAGGAAACAGCAAACGCTTGCTGTACTTTGATGAAATCATAGATGACTTTGCTTCGATAAAGGCACGGCAATTTTTGTTTTGTTTTAATTGGCATTTTTGTGTAATTTAACCGGAAAAGGCTGGATATGTTTATGTCTCGATGGAATTGCTTTTTTTTAACAGAAGTGATACATGACTTGCATTAAATAGTTTATTGCACAATTCAGATTGAATGTTTTTTGTTTCAAAAGAAACTGTCGTTTGCAGTTGCAATATGTTGTTTGATTTCTTTGTAAGATATAAAATTTTGTCAGGCAACAATATGTAGACCTATGGACTACGATAACGTTATTATTTGAATGTTATTGATGTTTATCATAATAAAAATAAATGAGTATATAAATATGTTATAGTCGTCATGGATAATTTATACTTTATTTGCTGAAAAGTTTAAAGCAAAAGTAAACACAAATATTCTCAGTTTAAAAAAAATGTATTCTTTATGGTTTATCTTTCGTAAAAATTGTGCCTACATTTAATATTTAAATTAATAGAAAGGGCGCAGATTTAAATTTTGCCATGGGCGCCACTTTGCATAGATACGCCACTGAGTTTAATTTCATTAACATTGTTACAAAATATCGAAGGTTCATTGCCCAAATTTTTTGATATTTTGCCCAAATTGTTGACAAATCAAAACTGTTGGGGATGAACTCGAACCCCCGCTCCTCCTACACCACTGCAACAATGCAGTGCATGAAGCAAGGACATTTTGCTTCTGTGTAAACATATGCACAATCGACACTTGTCTTTTTGTTACGATTTCCATTGTCCACTTACCTGTTCTTTTTTTAATAGCCTCTTGGTTCGTCAATAATTGCTTTTCATGTTTTCAATGTTGCAAAAAGCATGCTCGAAGTCTACGAAATTTGAGAGCATTCGCAATAAGAACCTAATGTACTTTCATCGTTCGAGCATAACGTGGAAATATTTTCGTTTCATGGTATACAGTGAACAGTTGTTTACCCCAACATTTCGCCGAAAGCTGACGTACGATGTACGCTCTGTTTAATAACATGAAGAGCCCGCGAGCAGGAGGATGCGGACTTTCTGATTGACACATCCGCACTTCGTCGATCGCAATATTTGCTGCATTCAATCTTGTGCTAAGCAAACAGCTTCTGAAACAAAGGCTGGGCAAAATGATAGAAAAAAGAACCTATACCGCCTGTTGCTTTGCGTCATGCGTGATGTCGGAGTAGAAGTCAACCTCAAAGAGACAGTTTCGGTACTAAATAGACGAATCTTCGTGAAGAACACACCCGTGCGGTGCGTATTGATTACAAACACTCTTGGAAACCTTACTAAATGAATTGGCCCCTCTATTCTGAAAAAAAACTGTATTGCTATTAGTTTATACAAGTTGTTGTGTAATGAAGTGTTACTGTTGAAAGTAAGAGCTGTTTCAGTGGAAGCTGTCAGTTGTGTGTTTTTGATTAAATCCAGTTGAAAGCAATTGAAGAATAAGATTCTTTTTCTGAAAGATATTTTTGACTGTGTGCGATATCTTGTAGTGGTTAGGTAAAGTCTGGTTAAAATACGTAAGTGCCTTTGGTATCCTTAGCCTCACCATGGGAATGTCAGTAGTTTCTGAAGAATCTTTTACTGGCTAGTAGTGGTGTGAGTTTGGCGAAATATCGATGATTTCGAACCTGTGGGTTTTGAGATGCCCTGTCAAATAGCTTGATTCTAATGCTCCCAGGCTAGTTTACTAAAAGCAGTATACGTTCGTGTTACATCAGTGACAGCTTGCCCAGTAACCGTCGTACCAGAAAATTCATCAGGTTTTGCAGGTAATGACATTCATCGAAACAGTTTATTTAAACCTGAAGTTACACCACCGAAGTAAGACGACATTTTTCTTTACAATATCTGCATTCTGCACAATGCAAGTATGTACTTTCCACCATGGGTGTAAGCAAGGAATCGATCAGCAAATTTTTAATAGGAAATCGATTTCACGTAAAATTACGCATCCTCAGTCCTGAA
>JGI24021J15306_10013013_pt1 | contig 10346 bp, 6 predicted proteins | sample Ectturendosymbi1_FD_15306 | JGI IMG/M metagenome (IMG submission 15306) | reverse complement strand
TAACGTCATTTTCGGACTCAGCGCACCAAAAAACATCAAGAAACACCAAAAAATAAAAATAAAAAAAACAAGACCAAAAATTTGTTGCCCAGTGATTCCACGAAAACAGAAAATATTTGTAAGGTGACGTAATGCGCTTCAACTAGGTAGATGAATTTAAAGTGAAATTTCACGTTTTCATGTAACATACCCTACGTAAAATTAATACTAATCAATGACCTGTGACTGGGTAAAGTAGGCTTATGATTTGTTGAAAGACCCACCGCACCCAGGGGCGTAACGAGGCTCGATGACGCCCGGGCAAGTAGCAAGTTTGGCGCTCCTGTGTTCGAACCTGATGTCTTTCGGAAGTACATGTATTCTATTGAAGAAAGTACTTGTGACATTGTTGGGACTTTTGGCGACCTCGTAGTGATTCGGCGCCCAGGAATTGTGATCCGCTCGGTACGCCCCTGACCACACCTAAATTATGAACTCCTAAATTAATTCCAATTTTCTTCTAAGCACCAAATGCTTGACTTACTGATGAGGCATCGGTGTTGGATTCTGGGAACTGCCTAAGTAAACAAAAAAATGCAATAAGTCCGAAACGGAATTTTTTGAGCAGTTCACCGATCTATCCGCATCAGTGGTGTACGAGGCAGGGGTGCAGGTGGTGAAAGCACACCTCCAAAAATTTTGATTAGTCAAAAATCTGGGCAAAATCCTTGAAAATTTGGGCAAAACCTCTGAAAATCCGGACAAAATCCCTGAAAATCTGAGCAAAATCCCTGAAAATCCGGGCAAAAATGGCACCCAACGTTGTTTGATTTCAAAAAGTGGCGCCCAACTGTTGCAGAAAAACATATTAAGACCTTTTATTGGAGGTCCCACTAAAAGAAGGTCTTCATGATCTTTGTGGGAGAAAATTTGTGGTCAAAAGGCACACAAAATGTTTCGGGCAAGTTTGGGGAAGTTCGGGCAAAAATCCTTCGCACCCCCAAAAATTTGCTTGCTCCTGCACCTATGATCCGCATCAATGATAAAACCCCATTCATTTAGCTACTACTAAGCAAATAATGCAAAATAATTTTATCTAAATATGGAGCTGCACACCAAACAATTACAAATAGGTATGAACAGTGCCGTAACTCTGGGCCCTTCCCGAAGTGCACACAGGGTGATTTCTATGGTGATTTCTACAAAAAGGATTTGTAAATCGTTTGCTGTATTAGCGTTGTTTAGTTGTCGATGTAATTTAGCTATCGCACGGATTCTCAACTGGCGGACCGTGGTCATGCAGTAAAATATAAGAAAAATAAAAGCATGCGCATCGTGCTTTCAACTGGCCAAAATATGCATGCATAACCTTTTCTGATGTCTAGACTTGTTAATCGCCTGGTTCATGGCATATGTTTAGATTAATAATATTTTTTATCTGAAATAAGCTATAAATGTTGACAGATATAGACTAAGGGGGCTTGTGTGGATGCAGTTATGGTTAACATCCATAATCCGCTAAATGCATTACTCGGTTGGGACATGCTTAGCAGTGATTGCTAAATGAAATAAACTCTTCTAACTACACTACTAACTCCATCTGGCTGTCTGAACAGCAGGACGCACAAATGTGTAACTTTGGTCGTAAGCAACAAAGGTATCTTGCGTCTATGCAGTACAAAACACGAGAAGACTGCCTGCGCCTGAGCAGGCCAGAATACATTTTTTCACAACAATCAATACACAAAATACGTTGATCAGGTGTAAGTCTTACTTCTGGACGTATACAACTAGGCATATTGTCTAATAAATGTACGTTCAACACTCCAAGCAACGAAAGGTGACGCTTTACGCTCAAGCCTCAAACACGTTTATTACCTCACAAATGTATCAAAAATGATCAGGGGATGTTATTCACAGTAACAGTGGCAGGTACTGCTCTGTCTATAAATTACAGGACAAAACATAATACGGATTGGTAAGAACTACACTGATATCTAGTGTTTTACATTTCAAGTTGGGGATTGAAGCTTTTTCGGGGGGCTACTCCCACAAAAGCCACCCTGTGGCGACTGGACTGAAAGTTGGGCCTCCTGTGTCGCCAGACGGTAAATTTGCAAATATTTGTCTGTTTGTCTGATACGGATAATAGCATATTCCGGTTAAAACACATACAAAAATTCTTGGCAAATCTGTTATGCGATTAACTGGATTCGTTTGTACCAACACCCGAAATCACCGGAAAACACTCCGACAAATCTTTGAAAACCGTTAAAAACAAAAACCTATTAAAAATCAAAAGAATACTAAATACCGAAATGCAAGCTAACAGGGGGGCCATTTTTTGTTTTTAGCCTGCCAGGGTGGGCGGCGCGCATTATTTTTAATATATTATTACGCAAAACGTTCAAAGGTTGCAGGACGGAATTATTAGCTGTACCCAATGACATAGTACAGTATTGTAAATGACAATAGACAAAGTTGTAGTATAACTTCTCAGAATGGCAGTGATTTGGTGCTGAGCTGAACTTTTGTCGATAAATTGTTGCTGGTAGATCTGATGCTAATCAGTAGTTTAGCATAACCGAAAGCTAATCTAGCGGACTTCATTTTCAGCCTAACTGACATGTAGGCAACGTTTTACGGTTAGGTTTGCTGCTATGGAATTTATGCCGTCACTGAGCGCTTTAACCTAGCCTGGAGTTGACCACATTGTAATTTTGTTGTAACGTAATTTTGAGATTTCTCTTACTACAAAATCAGCTGCACTCATTTATGAAAGCATGTACGAAGAAAATATTATAGTCTACTGCTTATTCAACTTTTGTCCACAAGAAGTTCAATCTTACCCAAAGAAAAAATGAGTTTAAATACTTACGTGCGGTTTATGTAACATTGGGACAATATTTTTTGTATAAAAAGTTACTTATTAGAAGTTTCATTGTAATGAAATAAACACATTAGGACTGCCCAAATTCAGCAAAAAAGCATTGCACATAATATTTTCATCCCTGTGCAAAAATGGTTTATTTAAAGTCTATCCAAAAAAATCACCTAAATGGACGTTTCTGTGTCGGGAACCATTGATCGAAAAACTTATCTGAAAAAATTTAAGGGAGGCTTCAGCCCCCCCTGGGTCCGCTTGTGACTGATTACTTGACAATTTTTGGTCAATATTGGTGCAACATTATTTTGCAGCATTAGGTGGAAAACGTTTTCTTTTTAAGCAACATTGCGCAAGATTTACCGGTACTCACAGATATGCATGCTCCCACTCTAGACCACATGCTTAATGTGTTGCAGTTGCTTGTTTTAGACTTATGCGGACGTTTGCAAATTTTTGTTTGTTTTATTCACTCTGCATAGCTTTGCGACCGCACATTACCTCGCAGAGTGAATACAGGTTACTCCGACTAATTGTATATCGGTTAAACACTATAACCGCGTTTTCGCACAAGATTCCAGAATCTCAAAGCAAAACCATTCACATGGGAAAAACAGCATGGTTGGAACGCATATTCGGGATATTTCAACAGAAATGTTATTTGTAGACTTAAACACTTGCTCCGCGCCGCTTTGTGTGAATGAAAGACACAGTTCCGAGATTAAGCAGCTGAGTGTCGCCATTGGGATGGCTAGAAAGCAAAGTTACTCTTTCTTTGGCCGAGAAGTCGACATCGTATGGTGGTCTGTAGCTGCCAAGCCGAATTTAAAACTTAGTCTCACATTCAATAAACGTGTGGCTCAAGTGCAGTTGAATCGTCATAAATATACATTGTCGCATCACATAAGAACACGGCAGGGGCAGCCTACTGCAGAACATTAGTATCATGCATGTGTACGGCCACATTGCAGAAAGCTCGTCGAATTACAGAAAGCCATGGCGGTATCCCACGCTGCTTGGAGCTGTGCAAAATGTATGCATTCATGTTTATCTGGAATTGAGAGCTGCTCTTCGATGCAGCCGGATACCTTGAAATTCTATGTGCACCATGCTGTTCTCAAATGCGAGAACGGCACAGATGTTATTGTAAAAGAGACTTGGGACGGCGACTAAACAGTGCCCCAAGTTGCGTCCCTGAATTTTTTATGCAGGCTTGAATTCAGCCTGCAAAGTTTTAAGTAATTTAACCCCGACTTCCATCTCTGCCAGAACTAAACCAAATAGCATATGGTGGCGCAAAACTAGCACTGGTCTACTGTTTAGACGGGACACATTCCCGTTCAAAAACTGTCCATGTTGTAGAGCAGAGCATGTAAGAGCTCGCGCCCCCTGGGGGTGCGCCCCTCCGGTTAAGAACCAGTGTTCTCTGCACATGTGAGTGTTCTCTGCACATGTGAGTGTTCTCTGCACATGTGAGTGTTCTCTGCACATGTGAGAGACCACAGTATAGCATGGATTTGTTTCGTGAAGAAATGTAACTGGCTTCGCTGTGACGTTGGTTGTCACGTATTCAGAAAAAGACAGGGTAAAATCTAATGACAGTGGCGGATATTCAGGGTGTTCAAGTTGTTCAGTGAACAACTGGAAATGAAGAAAAATATTTAAAAAATCGATTTTGAAGCATTCGTTAGCGATTAATGTCAAGAACTGTCTTTATTTGTATTGTTTTCTCAGGCGGCGGATATATTGTTTAACACGGCCGAACGATTTTTGCTTCTCTGCTCAAGCATGACCGCAGGTTGTTCAAAAACAACCAAAGTTAAAATAAATAAACAAAGATAAGAAAAAAGCCAGTGGAGCCAAACTATAGCGCAGGGGTCGGCAACCTCTTCCTAGTCGCAGGCCAAAAACAAAATCTGCAAGGTATGACGGGCCGTACTAGTTTTCCACCAACAATTCCGTTCCCTTTGCTGTTTATGATGTTGATAAAGGTTTGGATTTTATGAAATTTTAATCAGATTAACTCCTGATTTTCACAGTTCATAACGAAAGCCCGAAATATGACATCCAGTACATTTATAGCACAGTGCGGTTTCTCATAAGGAGTTCCTCATAAATATGCAATGCAAGAAGTTACAAGGAGGGCAGATTCATAAAATATAATACCACCAGGCCGGCCATACAGTTACTGCAATTTTTAAAGGGGTTTCGAGGCGGATGATTTTGCTTAGCGGGCCGGATCCGGCACGCGGGCAGTAGGTTGCCGACCCCTGCTATATCGCTTTATACCAGCCAGTATGTTCACCTTGCCTGCTGAACAACTTGTTTACGTCATGCGTGGTTTTGCTAGCATTTCCGCTTATTCTGTACAGAGTACAGTGGAAGCAATCTGTGCAGCAGGCTGATTTCCTTGCAGGGGGTTTGTATGAATGGGTTTTGCTTCAGGTTGAAATAACCTACTTTGGCTAGGTAAGTGGTGTGGCTTGTCTATGTGATAACTACTGTAACAGTTTGGACGATTTTAAAAATGAAAATGCCCGAAGCTGAATATGATATCACTGACTTTATTAGTGGTGAGCCTACAATATATCTTGCTGCCAGTGCAAGGTTACAGCAACACGAAGTTAGTAGGTCTTTTCATAAAAAACAAACAAAATTGGTGATTCTGATTGATTGCACTGCCCTAAAGTGTACAGCACATTCCATTCAAAGGGTTATGTCACAAGAAGTGACATTAATTAATTCTTGTTCGTGTTCGTGCCCGATGCTGTCGACCTTCTAGTGTACGTGCTGTGCCTGGTTTGATTATTATGATCGACTGCCAATCTGTCCAAGTGTTCGAATGGCTTGTGGTAGGCGACAACCACCACGGCTGGTGAACCTTCGCAGTTTTGGGCTGGTTGCGAGCCTGGTGAACACCCTACCAAAATGGTCACCGTACGCCACTGTAATGATGCTCGTGTACATAATGTTAGAAAGTTACATTTTCAGGCAAATCTCGGAGAAGCTTTTACCGGAGACAAAAAGCAGCCATTTTGTGGACACTTAGTTTTAGCATGGGCAGTTTTTCAAGATTGCCTTCAACTATTAGAAAACAGGATTTCAATCAAAACGTTGGAGAAGTATTTACCTAACTACATATTGACCTATAGTTCAAAACGTAGGGACATTACGAGGGATTAAAGATAAAATAAATATTTATCCTCATTTCTTGTAATGTCGCGACAATTGTGACCAACAAATCCAAAAGACATTTTTTCTGTGACCCTTAAAATTTGCGACTTTGTGCTTGTGCTGAATCCATTGGTTCCTAAGTCATCTGATTTACTTGAGTTTAACCAAATCCACTATGCAGCGATGTTTTCATCCAAGTGCGAAACATTTGCTTTACAGATGCATCACACCTAGTTTGGCTGGTCATTCTTTTCGTGTTAACGCAGGTTAAACTTGGTACTTTTTTGCCAATTCACCGTATTGCATTTTGATATCTGTTTAATCTCAAATATTTTCCTGTCGTTATGCAAGTAGACCTCTTAGAATTAAACTTTTGACATTAATTTCGTCTATTAAAATCTGATGTTAAACCTGAAAAATTGATGGTGAAAAGACTAACCTAAGTGGCATCACTGACAGAAGTCACAACAGTCACCAGGTGATTAGGTATGCAGAAATTACGTTGTAAGCTAGATGGGTATTTGGGTATGTATGCAGAGGCCAACAAGGAGAGTTTGGAAAGATACATCCTACACCCACCAGCAGTAAAATAGATTGAATCATTTTGTGAAGTAGGCTACGCTAATTTGGGGCCAAACTATTTTGTTACTTGTAAGAGCATATCAATGGAGCTTTTGGTAGGGGTGTGGCTGCATGCAGGATGCCCAGTAGCATTAAAAAATTTGTAGCTTTTTGAAAAAACGTAAATGTGCGAGAAAAAGATTTATCGTCTCTGTAACGTTAAGCAACTTGAACAAGACATCAAATCGAGCGGTAACCCACACTTCTTATAAAATGCATGAAACTTTATGTGTTCTGCTATAAGGTTGATATGCACGTGCGACCAATGCGATTCAGCATTTTGCGCACTCCAACTGACAGCTCTGATAAAAACCCAATTGATGTTTTGTACTATATTGCTGAGCTGGTTTGCATCCAAATAGTATATTAGTGCAAGCAAGCTGAACTACAGTACCGTGTCCAGCAACAAATTAAGTATATTATTATGTGAATCATCTGCAAGGATGAAGCAAAGCGTGATTAGTGTTGCTTTCAAAACACTCTGGAAACAAGAGTGGGAATATGATTTTATAAAACTTCACTTCTGCATCTACCTGATGACGACATTGGTTTCATACCAAGCTGTCCACCCTATATTTTACAACAAAATTGCGCCCATGGAACTCACCCTGTTGCATTAGCAAAGTGTCACGTTTTTGACGAACGAATTTTGTTTGAAAACCGTTGCAGACACGGTTGCATTTTAGTGAAATGTTTGCTACTGAGAAACATCTAATTATGCGAAAGTAGGATAGAAGCAAAAGCATGTCTTTCTGGTTTTGAAAAACAAAATCAAGAACCGTATTGATAGTTGATGAATGCACAGCGTGAGACCCTCTGTTGTATCATACAAGTGACATGGTTGCGCAGAACGTAATCACTGCTTGGTGGTAGTGGCTGCAGCCATGGGCGTCAACAGAAATTTTTCCAGGGGGCAACGTCAAAATTTTGCCTATCCTTCTTACGTTTTTGACGATGCAATGCAAATGGATGTGTACAAAACGCTTTACCCTTGCCACTCCATAACGAAAATCCACTCTATGTTACGGGAACAGTCAAAAATTGCGCTTCGTTGGCAGCAATAGATAGATATATTACGATAATTTACACAATAAACTATCTGGGGATTTTGAAAGCAGGGTACTTCTTTACAAAGAAGCATCGCGATGGTCTTAACGAAACCACAAATTATGACTTTATTTTACTCAGCAAGACTTGTCAGAGTCACTTTGAAACAAAAGCTGCAAACGTCTGGGAATTCACTCAGAAATCAGAATTAAACCTTAACGATACAGAAGTATTCCTTCAAGCCTGCATAGACGTATTCTGACAAGTCACGCAGTTTTGAACTGTGCAAAAAGAAGAATGCATAAGCGTAGTTTGGTAAAGCTATTCACTCATGCACATTGGTCACACTCAGTGGCGAACTGACGTTAGGGCAGGAGGCCAATCGCTCACTCCCCCTGGCAGGTTGATTGTAAAACTGGCCCCACTTACGTTATATTCAGGCTTTAGTATTTTTTGGTTTTCAGTAGGTTGCTTTATTTGCCTTTTTTGGAGTATTTTCCGGTGATTGAGGTTTTAGCATAGCCATCCACATCCGGATCCACCATCATTTCTCAGTTTTTTTCTGAGTTTTGTCTGGTGGGCCTCTTGCAGTGGCAAGTGGGCCCCTTTCGGCTAAGGGTTCACTCCCAGGCTCTCCCTTGTAGTTACGCCACTGCTCACACTAACAATGGATTTCCAGACTTGTGGAGGCATTGCCACAGATCCACTCATGCTTCCAGACGCGTAACGAGGTTAAATGGCGCAGGGGCAAGAAGCAAGTTTGGCGTCCTCGTGTTCGAACCTGAGGTCTTTTGGAAGCAAATTTACTGCATTGAAAAAAGTACGTGTGACTTTGCGGCGCCCCGCGTAGTGATTTGGCGCCCGGGGATTTGTGCCCCCTTTCCCCCTCGTTACGCCCTTGGCTTTCATGCTTCTTTTCACAAAGTGTAATACCACGTGGCGTAGTGCTATCAGCAGTCACTGTTTCGTTGTGTTACTTGCCAAGAAGTCTGAGTTCATCAGTCACACGCGGCAAAACGCCTACTACTGTAACTTGAAGTGAACCTGTCAAGATATCTTGTTATGTTATTATTACGTAAAAAAGCTTAACAGCAGAACAATCCGCTCGCAAGCTTCGACAGTCCGCCTTTGCAGACAAAGGAGCGGACATGAGTGAAATGCAAGCGCATCATTGCATGACAACAGAGCAGTGAACTTGGCTTTCGTGCAGTGTGAGTGTCGTACCGGCAAATAAACCGTCATAACAAGAATTACGTGAATCAATCGGTATTGCTTACTTCAGGTTTTCTGGAAAAATTTTTTGTCCCAAAACGTTCAAAACGAGTTACACCAAAATCAAACTTTTTTGCATTTTCTGCTTGGTTTCAAACTTGTACAAAAGCTGACGTATATACAGAGTTCAAAAAATTATGATCATTACAGAAAACCTTGTTGGAAGTTCTGATACTAATTTATGGATAATCCTAAAAAGACGAACAGCAGTAATAAAGACCGGTGAAAATGCTTATGGTTGCATTAAATGCTTTTACAGAATGTACACCTTTGAGTTTGAGGTAGTCTGTTGCTGAGTTTTTCTAGAATAAAACTCCATTTTAGTGTACCTGAAAACGCACTTGTTCTTGAGGCAATGGCATCACCGAAGCGAGAAAGTTCCCTCAAGCATTCTCAAGAACCAAGTAGTTCTATCTTGAACAACGTCGGAGCAAACACAAAACGAAGACAGTGGACGCAAGACGGTAATGTTCATATCATGAAATGCTTAAAATTGTCAAATCCTGAAAACCGTGGTAGTAGAAAAAAATGCATGAAATTTGGAAGGAATGATTCCCTTACGATAATCTTTCGGAACGCGCACTGATTAATAAAAAAAATGCCATCATAGAAAATAAATTATTGAGCTCTGAGGAAGCAAAAAGTATTATGGAAGCACCAGTGGAATTCTCTGAAAAAAGCATATTGTATGGCAAAGGTAAAAAATCACTTCGCTGACATCTTTTGGAATAAAAATTGGTGGCGGTCAGAAGGAAATACAAGTAGTAATATTTTAATACGTCAAAGTATGCTAGAATCCCAACTCACATAAGCATGATGTGAGTTAGCACATTGCTAGTGTAAAACGAAGGCGCAAGTTAAAATAATTTAGACAAGCAGCAAATCGTTTTATTCGATCGTGTTTGAATCGGCGTTCAAGTTTCAGAAGAACGCAGACGACGAAAGTCGGTCGTCAGTTTCATAACCTCATAAAAACAATGTTGTGATTGCATTATAAACTTGTTTGGTCAATCAGATTTGCATGCCACGTTTTCAACAGTCAGTAAACCGAACACCAATATCGCTGAAATCTGCACAAAGGTGTCATGGCTTCTTTCATAGCCGTGCACATCGCAATCATGATGGGATTTTTATTTAAATATTTGACCAGGATTTCACCCGCACAAGGCATTTTTAACATTTTAGACACCAACCTTATGTTTAAATACAATTTCAACAGCTCTTCGCCCTCGCAACACATTTATGTCGCTGGCCATTGCGATGGCTTTTCGTATGGATTGGATAGTCAGACTGTACACAGCACTTCACAATGCTGGCGGTATCCGGACTACAGCCACCTGGACAACTGCCAGCCGTACAACTGCCGCCT
>JGI24021J15306_10013011_pt1 | contig 10346 bp, 6 predicted proteins | sample Ectturendosymbi1_FD_15306 | JGI IMG/M metagenome (IMG submission 15306) | reverse complement strand
AGACCGCGGGGCCCGTAGCAATTGCTACTATTGTTAATTCGGCACTGCTGACAGATATATTTATGAATGCGAATCATTTCAACATCGGTATGAAGCTTTCGCGCGGCGAAACAGACGAACGGTGCCTTGGGTGAGCTTATCATTCTCCAGTTGGACTCACTTTTTTTGCGGCCATGCTCCGATTAGTTTATTTGCTTGTAGCGCAAAACCAGAGTGGCTTCAGGCAAGAATGTTATGGAACATGTTAATTCAATCGTCAACGATGGAGATAGGGTTCGGGGAAACTCATCACCTTGTTTGGCATTTCGCTTTATTTCTTCGGAAAAATTTTGCCATTTTCGTTGGTTGGGGATGTGCTGGACCCATGGAACACGGGGACCGAAGAAACATTTAAATTACTCCCCAGCTAGTTATCGTACTATTTTGAGAAAACTGTTTGTGGGCATCAATGTTGTCTGTTAACAGGAAGCTGCGTCGACCTGAAAAAAATCTCAGCACTTCTTTATTTTTGAGACGACTAAGTAAAATATTTTGCAATCGTTTAGCAGTTCTTCTAACTATCATAACTTCAATCTAGAAATCTCCAAACGTGTCACAGGAAAGGTCAGCAGTCAAGTTAATATATCTGAGAAAATTCGGGTAATAGGTCTGAGATGCAGTTGGGGTAATAGGAGAATCATACACTGCAAAAATGGCTGATGATGGGATCCATGGAACGGTGGTGTTCCATCTATTGGTCCTTCAATTTGTAATTTATGATTTTTTGTTTTTCTGCAAACGATACCGACTTTTATAAAAGTAAAAGTACGTGCAATATCACCATAAAACACATCGCTGGTGTCAGAATTACATCAGTTCATCGATTTCTTCTTGAAGTGAGTCAATTTTTTCTCTAAGGAGAATAGTTGCAGATGCAATGATCTGTTCTGCTTGCTTGCGAGATAAGTGTTCTATTGCTCTGCACAAAGCGTGGGCATTGGCAGCAGCCAAACTGCTTAACGTTTTGTAATTTGCTTTGAAAAGTTGCCTCGCTCGCGCGAGCTTTACGCCAGGAATTTCCATTAGAGGAACCAAATCTGATACGGAACTGTACTGCATCGTTCGTATTAAGTTCTCGAGCAGAGGCGGATAAGGCCAAAATTCTTTGACTTCGGAAGAAAAGTGAAGAACGCATGACGCAAAAGCGATCGAGCTGGTCAGTAAGTTCTGCAAAAACCCTCGCGGTTGATCAAATCGTGCAGACACTTTCCATACCGTGTTACCTTGGAAAAGTAAATAGAGCATCATTGTAATATAAAATCGTTTGACGACGTATTCCTGCACAGTTTTTCTTTTAAGATTGCGCCCAGAAGCCCTCATCGCAATATACTGTTCTGGGACGCCGATAATGTCGGCTGCCGCCAGTTCGCTCGCACTTAACTTGCTCATTTCGCTCATGTACACCAGCCAATCTGGCTTTATGTCTCTCGCTGCTTCGTAAGGTGTAACTAAAAAAAGTAAGTGCAGGTAATTTTGCAAGTTAAGGCTTCGAAGGCCTTGCTGCAAATCGGAAAAAATGCGACCAGCCATTTCCAAGTCTGCAGAGCTTTTATGGGCGGCGCGGCCAAGGTTCGTAACTTTTATAATTTTTCCCGCACACTCGTCGAACTGAATTAATCCGAGGTCTGCTAAGTGCTGCAAGGACTCATAAGCGGTTCGGCTTAGCGCAGAATCCGCTGGATCGGTGGGTTCATAAGACGTCACGTTCGGCGTTGGGCTTTCGAATCTTTGCAGTTGATTAGCGTATAACGTTTGGTTGAAAAATTCGCACACATCTGTTGATTTTTGAATGATGTTCAACCCTATTAAATTTAACAAAAGAGATTTGAAACCTTTGCCTTGATCGTACATTAAGCTACTGAGACATGTTTCCACTTTGCCAACAACCAAGTCCTGAATTTTCGGTTTGTCACTTGAACTTGTCGCAATAAGATAGCTTTCGCCTTTGGAATCAATCCCAGCCCGCCCAGCTCGGCCACTCATTTGTTTGTACTGCGCGTGGCTCAGAAAGTTCCTTCCTATGTGCGGAGATCTTATTATGACCCGCCTTGCTGGCAAATTCACACCTGCAGCAAGAGTCGAAGTGCAGGTAATGACAGATACCACCCCTTCTCTGTATGCAGTCTCAATAATCCGTCTTTCATCGGAAGTAAGTCCACTGTGGTGGTACGCAACACCGAAAGGAATGGTTATTCTTAGTACGGGGCAGATATTGCCATCAGACTCGGCACGCAAAGCTTCAATGATCATTCTTCTTTCCTTAGACTTGTGGTTGTGTATGTCATCGGGAAGAAGTTTGCAGATCATTGTAGCTACATTCTCGCAATTTTTCTTCGTTGCACAGAATATCAAACAGGAATGTTCGGGAACAACCTCAAGAACCAGAGTGGCTAAATGGTCCGGGTCTTTTTTTGCCAACATTTTGCCTGAGTGCCCAATCATCCTGTCAAACCGCAGACTCTGATCGTCTGAACCATGTGATCTGTCAACTTTGAAAACAGAATCGTTCACTTTTATATATTCATCCAACTGCACTGGCCTGAATGTTCCCGAATACACTTCAGCCTTGAGGAACACAGCCAGTTCATAGATATTTCCTATAGTTGCAGACATTCCAATTATCTGAGTTGATGTTGCCACATACATCACTTTTGCTAAAGTTGACTCAAGAGTTGCGCCTCTTTTTCCACCTTCACCGAGCATATGCAGTTCGTCAACTACAACTAAGCCAATTTCGCTTAATCTGTCATGTTCAATCAACGAATTGACCAAAGAATTAGCTTTTTCAATCGTGCAAATGTACATGTCTTTCTTGGAACGCCGCTTCCTGGGAGGAAATCTCCCTTTGCTACCTGCATACTCTTCAACAAGAAATCCTAGTTCTGCAGCAAACACAGACAAACTTTGAATTTTTTCTTGAACTATGGCAACAAAAGGAAGAATAAAAATGGCATTCTTTTTTTTGCAAAGCAGTTCCTGCATCATCAAAATCTCAGCCACCAAAGTTTTTCCACCACTGGTAGGCAAAGTGTAAATCAAATTTTTACCAGCCATAACGCTATCTAGTCTCAAACACTGATCTTGCCATTCATACAAAGCATCAATGCCACGACTGGATTTTAGTAAATCCTGGACTTTAGATGGTAGTCCGTAGAAAGGACCAATATCATAAGATGACATTGGTTGTGATTTTCCAAAAACATTACGCGATTGCATGCTAGGTACCCTGTTGTTAAAAGCAGAGTGAATATTCTGTGGCGTCTTGTGAGCATTGTCTCTCAAACGCTGTCTGATTCTTTGAGTGATTCGTGTTTGGTTGTCAACAGCTGTCACATTAGGGGTTGAGCTTGCAACAGGGATTTCACTATTCTTTGTAGGTGTAGACAACTGCTGATGGGTGCAGCAACCATCTGGTTGCACATTGGGTTGTGGAACACAGTTGTGTGAATCCTTTTCTGGTGAATTGCTCTGTGCCTCTAAACACGCCTTTTCCAGCATAGATAAATCCACATTTTCAAAAACTGAATCCTGCAGCAAACTGTTTTCAGAAGAAAAACCTGTAAAACAACATACAAGAACATTACATATCAGCACAAACATTTTTGAAAAATGCATTCACAGGCCACTTTCATTATATGCAACCACACAAGTTAACCACAGCCCCATTTGCACTACACACAGCGATGTAGTGTCATAATTGAGACGCAGAATTCAGTGTTACAAAAAACGTTTTGCTACAGTCAAGACAGTTCAAAAGTTCTGAATCACATATGGTTACTGAAAACAGGTAACTTATCAAGATATTGGCGCCACATGCACATGAAATTCCCCCTTTAAATGATTTGGGGAACAATATTCCCACTGACTAGGCATGTCCAATATTTTAGTTTTCATCATAAATTTGCCTTCATTTAATGTTTGGTAGCGAGTGACTCCATAAAGGTGTTTTCACATCTTCACAACATTTCTGAATATTTGTTCGCCATATACCAAAAGAATTTAATATCGGAACAAAGCTGAACAGTGACCACTGCATTTGGGTGGAATATTTTTGATCAACATGAGTTATTTTCAGGATACTTTCAAGGGTCATCACTTTTGCTTTTGTGGGTCCAACATTGCCAAATCACCTCAGCACTACGCTGTTTCAAACAAGTGAAATAGAAGTAGAAGCTTTTCACTGAATTGAACATTTTCATGCATGCATCCCATTACAGCAGTGGTTCTTAACCTTTACCCAATCACACCCCCTTAAGCAATTTCCCTGTGTTTCACACCGGACCCTGACTTTAAATAAGTTGCAAAAACAAATGTATTTCTTGGTAAATTTTTTTAATTTCAAGGTTTTGTAACAGACATGAATAGAGTACAAACACACACAGTCTGCACAATGCAGATTGATAAAAACAGACAACAGAACGATTAATATCGAGTTTGGAGGAACAACATGGTTACAGACACTTAACACTATTGTTCGTTTACCCCTAACACTTGGTACGACACTACATCCAGATATGCATGCTCCTACTCTAGCCCACATGCTTAATTTGTTGCAGTTGCTTGTTTTAAATTTATACGAACTTTTGCAAATTCTTTGTTTGTTTTATTCACTCTGCATGGCTTTGCAACCACACACTACTTTGCAGAGTGAATACAGATTACTCTGCCTAATTGTATATGGTTAAATGCTGTAACTGTGTTTTCAAATAAGATTCTATAACCTTAAAGTGAAACCATTCATATGTGAAAAACATAGTACGGTTAATTGCATAAACCATATGTTCCAATAGAAACATTATTTTTATTTGCAAACTTAAACACTTACTCTGCCCCACTTCGTGTGATTAAAAGACATGGTTCTGAGATTAAGCAACTGAGTGTTGCCATTGGGATAGCCAGAAAGTAAAGTCACTATCTTTCTTTGGTTGAGAAGTGGATATTTTATGGTGGCCTATAGCTGCCAAGCCGCATTCAAAAACTTAGTCTAACATTTAACAAGAGTGTGACTCAAGTGCAGTTGAATCATCATAAATATTCATTATTGCATCACAGAACATGGCGAGAGTACTGTAGAAAGATAGTATCATGCAGGTGTATGGCCACATTGCAAAAAGCTCATCAATTGCCATAGTTAAACAACTTTCCATGTTGTAAAGCATATAAGGGCTTCCACCCCCATGGAAATTTCTTGATGTCTCCCTGGGGGGCACGCCCTTCCGGTTAAGAAACACTGCACTACAGCATGAACAAGAAACTAATTGAGTCTATGCAATATAATAATATAGCTATTCAACACAAAAACAACATGGTTTGCTTAATGAGGTAATACAAATGTACTGGCAAGGGTGTAAATTTTGCTTAGTCTTAGCTAATTGCATGGACAGAATGAAGAGTAGTTCACAGAATGTTTTGACAAACATTGCAATTTTAGTGCTTGTACTTATAAAAAATCATCTTGATTAAGGGAAAAATATCAACTACACTTGCCATCACCTAATGGTTGTTTATATGCCTACTTCTTTTTCAGTACTTCCAACTGATTGCAATGTTTATTTAGTAATTACACTAAATAACTCAAGCACAAGCTCAATTTCCTTGTTAAGCAGCACAAAGAAAAACAAAAGATTGACCTTAACACTTATTCATTGGCTGTTAAAAGTGTGGCCAATCTGAAAATGAAAACAGCATGATACAGTCAGACCTCATTTATCCAACTCAAAACAATTGAAATCCTTGCTATCTGACACAAAACTGCTAGGACCGGATTTCTCCCCTTTAATCTGGAAACCTCACTGTCTGAACTTTGACACAGAAATTCAGTAACAGATTTGTTAAATCAATAGATAAAGACGCTAAACCGGATTATACAACTGTTACTTAGTTGTTTATTATCTCACAATGGAAGATTTGTAAAATTGAAAATGGTTAGCTTAAGGCACTATCAATCAAAAAAATTTCTTTCACAGCCAAAAAACAGACACTATGATCTTGAAACAATACGCATTTCATCTAGCTTATTAAGCAAGCACTTTACCTCTGTTTCCATTCCAAGCACAATTGACATAAAAATTACAAATTGATTATACATTTTTATTTGAGCTGGTAGGTTGCTCAGCAGTTTAAAAATTTGAAAAGCATATGCAAATTGGTTTTCACATTCACAAGTCCACAATCCAACAAACTTACCACACACAGGCCCTTCCTTAGCAAATAATTCTGGTGTGGGTGAGACTGGGCCACATGGCTTAGCTGTAATTTCTACTGAATTAGATGACTGAACACCATGTAGAACTTGATATCCAGTGCTTTTTCTATGATGGAAGGTATCTTCAAGAGTAGAAAGTTTATGTAAGCTGGATTTTCTTCTTTTTTTGAATTTGTGAGCTGATACTCTGCAATTTAAACTGCTTTTTTCCATGAATATATGCAACAATGCAAACTAACAACAAACTGGAAAAAATAAAGACATTTAAAACTTTGCTTTATGAAAACTTTTAGCAAGACAAATTACTGGTGAAGCATTTACTGAAACATACAAAATAGCAGATATGAAGAACTGACTAAAATTTTTCAAATCCAAGTCCAATCCAATGATGTCATCTAAATCTAATAAACTGACAGTTTCAAAATCCAAATCCTGTTTAAATCCAAAATTCTATTAGTTGTGTTGTGCCAAAGGCAAAATAACCCCAGCAGTGTTTGCCTCATGAGGCTATAGAAACTATCAAAACAACACCTTGGAAACAAACTCAAGTTAACTTATTATGCTCATTGTTCTATCTTTAGCTCACAACACTATGATACAGTAGTGAACACTTATGAGTTCAAAATATGTACTATTAGCATCAAATGCAGTGAGAAGCTCAGTTACAAAGTGTAAAATATTAAATCCGAAATCTGACAGGTCTAGCGTACAATTCGCCCTCCCCAATTTTTCAGGTGACGATGTCATTGTTGATGTCATCGATTGAAGTTGGAAGTGAGAGAAGGTCGCACACCAAAATAGACCCAATCAGACTAGCTAGCCAAATTACCAGCCAGGTTCGAGCAAAGATGAGCGGAGTCACATTTTTCAGACTCCGACTCTTCTCCTGCTTGTGGCTTAACAACTCCTGCCCAAATCCAAAAAAATTTGAAATATTAGTAACTCCAACTGGCAACTCCTGTCAACATTTCGAAAACTTCCAAATAACTCATATCAAAAGTATTGTGTCTTTATATGCCCGGGCTATTTTGCCTTTTATTGAACACAACTGGTTGAAGTGGTTACGGATCAAGTACAAATACACAGAAAGACACATGTTAAGGTTTGAGGTTATGGCTTAACCTATACCTTACGCAACGTAGACAAAACGCCACTGAAAAGTAGCCCGCACTTAAATTATCACTTGCCCATGTATGTCAAGACTGAGCCGTTGCAGATTTTACGGTCAACTAACTAAGCCAGACTGAAAACCATGGCATTTGTCGACGAGATATCGTGTGGCAGGGTTGCCAACCTGTCTTCACCAAAAAAGCCAGACCTTGTCCCATAAAAGCCAGATAGCAATTTTAAGGCATTGACACATAAAATATGCGTAACCAAACACAAAGCAGATGCTAAAACTCTTCAGAAACACCCATACAATACAATTCCACTCTTTACAAGCACTTACTTTCACTAATCACAGTAATTACACTGTCGTACATTTGTTTCTTATAAATAGCATCGATCATTTTTAGGGCAACGGTAAAATGTTTTCAATATTTTGTGCATGCTGCATGGTTATAGATTCTTTTCAGAAGAGATTTTTATTCAATATCATGCAGTTCAGACAATTATGAATGTTTTTTCCAGACAAGCCAAGCTTTTCCGAATGAAAAAAAGGCCAGAAAAAGCCAGATTTTGTCAGGCTTTTTTTGATTTCCAAAAAAAGCCAAAAGTTTCCAAAAAAGGCAGAATTTCATAATCTGGCTTCAAAAAAGCCAAATAGGCAACCCTGTCGTGTGGAACGAAAAGATTTGAAACGTGACACTCGTGACAAACTTTGCGCGTGAATTTCACGCGTGACTGCTTTTCACTGAAAACATCATTGCCCGTGAAATCTGCTTTCTCAAAAACTGTCACGAGTAAAGCTTTTATCAGGGATCTTTTAGCGGCTCCAGTACCAGTGGCGTAACCAGGGGTTTGAGCCAGGCGGAAAACTTAGTTGCAAACGGTCACTGGTGCCTGTGGGGCCTACTAGCCAACACTCAGAAAAAACTTGTAATCTGGATGGGGATGGCTACACTAAAACCTGAAATCACCGGAACATACTCCGAAAAACGCAATAAAACAACAACCTACTGAAAATAAAAGAATATTAAAAACGAAATGTAAACCAACTGAGGACACCTGTGAAATTGAAACATCTAACATCTGCGAAACTCATGACCTCATAGTCTTTCACCAATATTTTCCACCAATTCTGTAAATTCTGTATTTTGTAATTCTGTGTATTTTGTGTATGTTTACTTTTCGCATTTTTTCTTCCCTGTGCACATCCCATTCCTTTCAGCATGAAAGTACACTCCATAGTTTTTTTGTTTATTTTTTGTCTTCTGTACCTCATTAAATTGTTTTTGTTCCTTTTTTTATATTTTGTTTAAACATATTATTAACCACCCCAAATTCCTAATTGTGCTTATTTCATTTCCAAGTGTTGTTTTTCAACACTACTCAAAAACTGAAAAACAGGGTTGATTGACTAGATGACCGCCGTGGTTCCTCACCAGTCCTATATGACACAAAACCCCTCTTTGTTTACACTGATCAACCATTGCGTCATTGCATTTTCATTTGCTTTAATGTTCACTATTGTGGTTGGCTTGCTCAGTGCAATGGCTTCTTGTAGTGCTCCTGTTTATTGGCTGAGTCATATGAAACAACAAACCATTGTTCATTGTCCTTTGTGACAAAGGAACCAGTAATTGTTCATTGCTTGTGTAGAAATTTGCTTTAAATTATGCTTATAGCTACCGCATTGGCCTATATTCTATGCAATGCTGTGTGATCTATTGACTGTGTGAACCTATTTTTTGTCGAAAAAAAACAATACATTTAAAAGTGGTGGCCTCATTTTTACTTGCCAGGTGGGACGGTTTGCCACTGTACCCCCTGTAACATATGTCACTGCCTATGTTACCTTAAAAAGTCATGGATCTGTGTAATGTTTGTCAGTCTGAACAATTTTAACTGATTCCAACAATTGAATTCTGCCTAATAAATCTGACTCCATCAGCAATCTGAAATTCATAATTTTGTTTGGGATTTCTGTAAAAAGTAGTGGTGTGAAACTGAATACCGTCTACATTAAAAAGGCTTTTCTGAGTGAAAAAATGAAGAAAACGTGACGGTTTTTGCAGCTGCGTGACAGCTAAATTGATTTATTTCTTGCCGCGTGACACTAAAGGTCAAAGATAAAAATCATGTGTGCACTTGCCACGGAATCCAGACTGTCATCTAAGTAGGTTATACATTTCAAATTGCCATGTGCTTCGAACTTGTTGTGTGACCAATTCAAACAATTGAGCACAACTACTGGCTAATACCTGCAGAACAATTTTTGCCTGAGGCAAAATANACATTTCTAATCAAATTGGCAGTGGCTACCGGTTCGCCTCCTGACCTTAATATTTGAAACCTCATANGTCCGCCACTTGTAATTTGACATTAACGCATAACGAGAGTGCAGTAGGCTTGGAAGAAAGGTAGGAAACGTAAAACCTAAACCCTAAACTGTAAACTAGGGTTGGGGAACCTTAGGCCTGCAGGCCAAATGTGGCCAGCGTGAACATTTGATATGGCTTGCATCATAATTTTCGTTACACCCAAGTTAGAGTACAACAAACAAAGCTCAATGATAAGCAGGTACTCAGACAGTAAGAAAAGATAGGTCAATCTTTCTCAGAGTTAGAATTTTAGGATAAATTACATTTATTTTGCAGCCCGCCAGAGATGATGTATATTTCATACAGCCTGTGATAGCAAATAGGTTTCTCACCCCTGCCGTAAACCTAAACCCTAAACCAGAACAGTCGGCAGAAAGTCTTCAATAGGGGGATTGATGTTTTCTCAGGAGGGCTTGACCGTTTGTGCAGGGGGTCTTGAATGCAAAAACTCTTTTCATTTATAGTGTTTTACAATTCAGTTTGGGGGTCTTGGAGCTTTTTTCTGGGGGATAAGCCCACCAAACCCCAAACCTAAACCCTAAACCTAAACCCTAAACCTAAACCCTAAACCTAAACCCTAAACCTAAACCCTAAACCTAAACCCTAAACCTAAACCC
>JGI24021J15306_10013010_pt1 | contig 10346 bp, 4 predicted proteins | sample Ectturendosymbi1_FD_15306 | JGI IMG/M metagenome (IMG submission 15306) | reverse complement strand
AGCCAATAAATTGGCTCGAGGTTTTTGGTTAAAACTCGCCAGCCGCTATAGCTGGAGAGGTGTTCAAACCCTCTACGGATTCAGCAAGTCTAGTAGTTCCGAGTCAAACAAAATTTTCAGTTTTGGGTTTGGGGTTCTCTTGGGGGGCGTCACAAGTGGGGGTGTTTTCGCATTTTTATGGCCTACTTTGCACGGCCCTGGACGACCATCGAATGGGCCCACGTTTTGGCCCAAATATTTTTACGAAACTAGGCTATCTCACGAGTCTTTAGAGCCCTTGATTGGCTTTCTAGCATATCTGGATGAAAAATTATGCCACAAAAACCAAAAAGTAGTCAAAAATCCTACCCCTAAAAAAGGTAACCAGGGTGGAATAACACCCCCTTTGGATATGGCCGTAACTCGCTGTTAGAATAGGCTAGAGAGCTGGTCAAACCCTCTAAATATTTGTAAAGATTAGTAGTTTAGACTGGAAAAAAAATTTTCAGTTTGCGATCACGGGTTTTATGTTAATGTTTGCATATTCAAAGGTTGTTTATGCATATTTCTATACATTTGCATAATGACATCACTTCCGCGGGGTTGAACCATCTATCAGATTTGATGACTCGAAGTTTTTTTGGATTCTAGGCTTCAATACGAATCTTTAGAGGGTTTGATGGACTTTCTAGCATTTCTGGTTTAAACGTTATGACAAAACATCCGGGTTTAAAATAGGAAGATCCCCTGAAATTACTCAACCATGTCCTCAACGATTTGGGGTCTTCTGGCCTTAACTTGGGCACCAGAAACACTAGGTAGTCTATCTAGGCCTCTAAAGCTTCATATTCCAGCCTAGAATACAACCAAATTTTGAGCCAAAATTTTGGCCCTCTGTGGATGTGATGACGTCATAATGAAACAACCAAAAAAGCAAAACCTACACCTTTTTCTAACCCCACCTACCGAAAACCCCGTCCCCAAATCTAAAATGTTTCTTTTTTTTCAGTGCAAACTAGAACACTTCAAGAGACTTTCGTGGGCACGTACAGCTCGCTAGCATATTCTAGCGGGGAGTTACCGCGGGTTATCGCGAACTACAGTGGCCGCCAGTGGGAGACTCATGCTTTTTCTGATTTGGGGGTTAAAATGTTTTTGGGCCATAAATTTGGTTCCAGACATGCTAGAAGGTCAAACAAGGGCTCTATCGACGCGGGAGATTACCCTGTTTTCAAAAAAAGTTTGAACCAAAATTTTGGCCCATTGGATTGGCGTCCAGGGCCCGTCAAATTTGGTCCAAGAAACAAACACACCTCCAATTTCTGAGACCCTCCCAGGTGAACCCCTCACCCAAATCAAAATCAAAATTTTTTAATCGAACCAAGAAGCCTTGCTGCATCCGTAGAGGGTGTGAACAACTCTCTAGCTATAGTGGCTGGCGAGTTATAACCAAAAAAGCAACCACCAAACTATTGGCGCGCGGTCGTTAAAAGTTTTAGACCAGAAAAAAAGCGAATTACTTTCAGTATCCTCATCGTCCACCAATTCCGATGATGACCAGCTCAAAACATCCCGAGAAGTTGGAAAAGTCAAATTGCAATCGCTTGGAACCAGTAAGGCATTGCAACCAGTGAAGCATCACAATATTCTTTGTGCAAATTACCGATTTGAAAATTCTTTCTTCCATTCTCTGCACGACGTGGAAAATATCGGCCGTTCGTAAAAACTTTTGTGTTCACCAGACCATTTAACGCTACTCTCCAATCATTCAAGAGGTTTCAGAGAGTGTCACTGCGCTCTCACCAACGCAAGCTAACTGTTTTTTTGCGCTTTACATGGAATAAAATCAGACTTTCGAGCGTCGATGAAAGAAAACTTGGTTGAAGCCGTGTCGCTTTTCAGAACAAATGCTTCAATCAACAAATCTCTGCAAGGACTCAATTCATGATTACATGTAAGCAGCAGAATGATACTGCATAAATACAACTAGTGGAATTACACACCGAATCGAAACAGGATTAATATTTATTTTTAAATATCATCGCAAAATTCCAACGTCATTTCACTCTCATACATTCCAAATTTTAATTAGTTATACCTGCTTTGGGACAGAAACGTTCAAGTGTTTGTTTATCTAGAATGAACTCAGTTCTTTAAAACATTTGTGTAGATTCTGACTATCGGGGTTCAATAAACACAATTTAGAATTCTTGTAGGATTTGCAAGCTGATTCCAAAGCTGTTATTGTTGTCAAATATAATCCAACGTGCAGACTGTTCCCGTTTCTTCCATCTGTCACAGGTATTTGCGCATAAAACGTTACCTGATTAAAAAGCCTTTGGTCCAAGCATTCACACTACAATGCTGAACAGCAATAAATTAATTGCAGCACAAATATCCGTTTGTGTTCACATGTTGTTTAAACAGTAACGTTTTCCGCAATTCAAGAACTGGTGACATACTCAAATTTTTGCTATAGTTCTTTGCTGCATTGTGTAAGGTATTTGCGATTTTTCATGCGTTCATTGTGATTTAAAAATGGAAATTGCGGATTTTGCTTCACATCTACATTCGAGTATTCATCAACGTATTTCTGGTAACAGTTCGTAATCGCAGGTTTGCGTTCTACTATCTATCTATGTCTACAGTAGTAGAAGATATTATCGACTTCAGCACATTTCGCAGAAAAAAAACTGCGTTACAGAGTACTAATTTAAAAAAAGAACTTACCCGGATTCGAAGTTCAAAAGTTGAGCCGCTTGGAACCGCGTCGAAATCAGAAAATTTTGAAGTTTGGTTTCCGAAAATTTTGAAGTTTTGCTCGTCAAGATGACATAGATTGCTTAGCTCTTGTCAAGGGCACGAGGGGGCAGGTTGGAATCGCGATTTTCCTGACAGGTTACAGCTTATTCGATTAAACCATTGTATTTCCAATAAATTTAGTCTCATCACGATAGGTTTCTCCGATATGTTGATCAGAGCATTCTCTTCACTTGGTCATCTTTTTCATAGAAAAAATGTCCTTTTCCTTAGAAAACGCTTTATTATGTTTTTAGTTCTTATCATTTCAAAGCGTGAAGTTATTTTCTTTGATCAAACTGGACATACGTTTTTACAGACATGTGTATTAAAACAGGGTGCTCACTGGTTACAAAACCAAATATCTTCATAAATAACCACCTGCGCTTCGTCGCTAGTATCGCTAGTTTGTCCGATTCGTTTCAGTTAGCAACTTTATAAAGTTTCCAATGTGGACATGTATCTACTACACATCTTCCTAAAATTCCTACTGTGAAGCCCTAAACCCTAAATTTGTTTCTTAGAAAATAAGCAAAATCTACCACGACGTCAGTGAATTTTTGTTTCTATTCCTGCGTCTTCCATATTTGTTTCAAAAAAGCCAGTTACGGGTCACAAAAAAAACGATAAAACCTTTGCATAGCGCAAAAAAGCAAAAATGTGTTTGAACGAGTTCTAGGACAACTGCCAACAGACAACTGCCAACCAGACAACTAACAACTGGACAACTGCCAACTAGGGCAACTGCCAACGGGATAATTGCCAATAGGACAATTGCCCACTGGAACAACAAACAGCCGCAAAACTGCCCTTGCCTTGCAAAATACTGTCATACATTTTTTTTTAACTGAGAAATTAGGATAGATTTAAACAAAACTTACCAAACAGCCTCAAAAACCAGTCGCGGACAAAATGCGAAAGTGTATGAATCTTTCAAAAAACAATATAACCTACTGTTTTAAGATTTCTCTACCATGGTTAGCTCTGACATCTAGTACTAAGCCTTTATTTATTAAGAATTGCCGCAGTATCTTTCAGAAGCTTAGGCCACGAACCTGGTAAAAGCAGGGCTGCGGAGCCCTGGTAAACAGGCAACTGCTCCGGATCCAGCTCCAGAACCTTCCCTTTTCATGAGCATAGCTCTGTTTCCGATTCCAGAGCTCTCTTTTTGATAACACGGCTCCGGTTCCAGCTCCAGTATCTGTTCGTTTTTACACATTATTATTTTCAATTGCGTTGGTGTGTCTCAAGTTGACTGGATACTGAAATATATCTAGTACACAAAACTAAAAGAATATATCACACTTTAACTTGTTTTTCTGAGAATGCGCTTCACATAAAATCATACTTCCTCTTTCCAATAACACATTCACTTTGTCAGCCATTTCTCCAAATAAATCTGTAAACGCCGGTGAAGATAGCATTGGAAGGGTTATACCGTTTGTCTACGACACAGTAACTTTTTCACAAGGGAAAATTTTGACAGCGTTTCTTTTTTACATACAGCATTGCTTGCAGTCATTTGACTGGTTTCAACTTCATCTGTTTCTACGACACGTTTAAAAATGTCAACATGATGTCTTTCGAAGTGGCGTTTCAAATCGAGCCATTTTACTGCCAGTTTAGTTTCAAAAGCATTTCCAGTTTCTTCATCTTCACAGAGAAATCTATCTTTGACTTTTAAACTAGCTGAAAACATCCGATTTCTTATCTTCTGCACTCATAATAAGCAGTGATGAATGGCAAAGCACAATTTAACTTGCAAAGCTTACGATAAACAAGAACCGTTTACAATGCTGAAAAACATGAAGTCTTTTATAAATACAAAACTGCAAGAAAATCAACATTTGTTTACATCGCATTTTATACCCTTCTGAAAATGTACCACCATGCAAAACATTGCTAGTATGCTACCAATTAGTCATAATTTACCTTTCATGTTATGTTAGCAAATGTAATGGTTCCTTCTAAACTTTTCGAGTAATCTGATAAACCTTGCTGGTTGCTAGTAAGCCTAAATGATTTCTAATAAAAAATCCTACTTTGCAGTGCAATGGCGTACCGTACATTTCACGCTTAGACCTGCAATGACATCTTATCTGAATGATACTCTCTGCTAACACCATCAGCATGACAGCATAGCTACAAAATCTATGGATATTATATACCTACTGATTACAGCTTAGCTGTTTTTAGATNGCAGCCTTACTACAAATCTGATTTCATCATTCTGACNAGAAAGTAAGACATTGTGGTAATTTNCAACGTTTCNCTTCTACCAGCAACACCACGCCCGTCCAGCTACGATGCCACAGCCTTAGAGATATCATGGAAACATCAGAGACTCGCATATGCAATGTTGCAGTATGGTGTCGTACCTCGTAAAAAGAGCGCTTGCAGTTGTGTTATAAAAAACACTGCTCTCGGTCAAGCCTAGCTTTCAGTTGATTTTGCTAAACCGTTAGTGTGTAGGAAGGGACCCGGATCTGGATCTACCGCTCAAATAGCCGTAGGTACAGCTCCGGCTTCTAAAGTTCAAACTGAGCTCCGGCTCATAAATTTTATTCTGAGCTCCTGTTCCGCCTCCTTGCAAAATGCCCACCTCCGGCGCTCCTGCTGGTCCGGTTCCGCAGCTCTGGTGGTAAGGCATAAAGTAAAACAGTCGTGCAGATTTGACATACATGCTGAAAGAAGGGATGTACTGACTAGAGAAAGTATTTACAACTATGCTTTACAGACGCTGTTGTCCGGTATGCAGTTGTCCGTGTTGGCAGTTGTTCCATTGGCAGTTGTTTTGTTGCCAGTTGTCTGGTTGGTAATTTATCGGTTGACAATGGTCCTGATACCGTTTGAACGTTCTCCCTTCAATGAATGTATCTGCTACATGTGGTTCCAAAAATATCTGCTGTAATGACCAAAAATTGACCAAAGTCTGCATATTGCAAAAAACACAGACGTTAATGCTTTTACTTCTGTATCTTCCGAATTTACTTTCAAGAAGCCAACTGCGACGTTCAAAAAACGACCAAAACATGCAAATTGCAAAACAAAAACAGAAGCAAAGTATTGAAGATAAGTGTTCACTTCATACCCATATTTTCCAATTTTATTTTTCAAACTCTGTTTCGGACCAGAACAGTAAATTTATCGAAATTGCATTGAAAATGTGTCCAAATCAAAGAACACAGATACGGTAACCGGTAACAACAATAGCGTAGACAGGCCAATTGTCGCCCGGGGCCGACCGCAAAAGAGCCACCCTTTCCACCCCTCAAAGTTGCTTACAAGAATTTAAAATGAAAGATCATGTTTCGCGCCTATTAAAGGATATAAAGAATAATAAAGCCTCTTGAACATCAGAGTCAACACTCACAAACTGCAATGGGTCTTCTTTTTCATTTTCGATTATGGGTCCTGCTTTTTCTGCTTGTTCGCCACCTTTCTCATCATTACTCTTCTAATTTTTGCTGCCTTCTTTGCATATGCATCTGTGGAGCCGACATATTTCGTTAAATTTTCTTAGCTGTTGGCTTGCAGTCTGCTTAATAAGCCGAACCACCTAGATTTAATCGTTTAGTCATTCCAGTGAATTAATAAAAAAAACACAAAAAATTAAGAGAAGTGATGGCAGAATACCTATTTTACAAATGTGAACATTTATGTATGTGAATATTCCGCGTAGCAATCCCGTCTTTAACTAAAACAAAGTATATATATTGCATATAGTTGGCTTTAAAACCGGCCCGGTCGAGAATAGCTGGCTTGCGGCCTCCATCGTGACCAGCAAACATGATCTAGCTGTCGGGCTGGGCTTCTTCCAATTAAGTGCGCATACATGTGTCAGTGATTACCTTCGTTCCTTGGCAACAGACATCCATTTCGAAAACTGTATGACCAATTCCTGCATGTTTATTGCTCTGCATGTTTTACAACGTCTTAAGTTCAAAGGTGATCTTACTGAATAACTTCATTCCGTACGGCCATTGCCAAGTTGTTCAACTATTTCGGCTAACATGTTTTTCGGCACAAAAGCCTTCACCACAATCATTTGTCTTTGCGTTAGGTTTTCGGAATAACGTTCATTGCCTCTAATTTATCAAATTGAGAGCAACAGCTTCTGTAAGCTTTTCTTGTTGAAATGACTTTTTATATGACTGCAAATGTTGTGAGTACCGTTGAAGAAGGGAGTCAAACCTTCTGCAAACTATCGGCTGGCACTGATTTACTCTACCTGCGGTTCTTGCGTACAATCTGGGCTTTACATTACCTACGCAAACACCACCTGCACTAACTCGCTTCAAGCAGGCGCGTAGCCAGGGAGGCAATAGGGGCAATTGCTCCCAGTTGTAGTGGAAATGCTGGAGAATTCATATCATGGCTGACCTTTGCCTGAGGTTTAAGGTCTGTGTGGACGTTGGTGATAGTGGAATACAAACTTGTATCTAACCACTTTTAATCACTAACCGCAAGTAAAAACAAGAAAAAATGTTTTTCACGCCTGTTTTTGCCGCATCAACTTGCGGTATCCAACCTAATGGTGGAGCAAACTCCATTTCAAGACCATCGCAAAATTTCCTCTCTGATATCTCTGGCGTGCTTCAAATTAGGTATAACTTACCCTTGTCTGCAGCATCAGCGATAGTCTTAAGAACATCGCAGATTTTAGTTTTTGTACAGTTTCAAACTAAATGTGTTTATATAGCGGTGATATACGTATTATAAGCCTTGAAGCTCNAACTTTGGCTATGAAGCAATCCAGTTCCAAAGTCTTTTTTGTTACGCAATTNGGGCATAGACACTTTTAAACAACAANAACATTAATTCTAAAGATAATTATTTGTGATGGTTAAAATGTACTTTGACGTTGGGGCCTTAACACTTTCATCAATGATTTCACATACCTGGCCGGAGAGTAAAAAACAGTTTTTTCAAGTAGGCTTAATCAGAGTCCGATCTGTATGGAGTCTGAAAGTATTTCAAATTTCGTTTCATGTTAACTGCCACCCTATCCTAAAAGCAATCAGCTGCAACAGGAAAGTCAGCAGCAAAACCTAATGCAAAGACGAAGACGCTTTTTATTTTGTAAGTTCTGAGAGCATTGACACTGTGATTACTTACACATAACATGGAATCTGTTTTCTCGATAAAGCGCATGTGAATTTTATGAAACCAAAATAAATTGTTTCCCTGTCATTGGATTTTGTTATTTAAACATTAATCTATTTNAAAAAAATATTTCAACCGCTTACGCTAGAATGGCTAGATCAGNGGTTCCCAAACTTTTGAGCGCGACCCAAATCTGAGTTTGGTGAACACCTCGTGACTAGGCTCGTTTTTAATATCAGCAATCAACTCTTTTTNNNAGTACCTACGATGAAGCGCATGTGAATACAATGAAATATTTTCCCCCGTCGACTGGATTTTATTATTTCAACACTAATGGATTTAAAAAAGNCTTCAACCGCTTACGCCAGAATGGCTATAGATCAGCGGTTGCCAAACTTTTTTGANTGCGACCCAAATCTGAGCTTGGTGAATNCCCCACGACTAAGTTCGTTTTTAATATCATCAATCTACTCTTTTTTCAAGTATCTACAGTACAGAAAGACACAGACAAGCAGTGGCAACGTTGAAAATATGCAACTCAGGTTTGGACCGCCTGGTCGCGACCGTTTTTGACACTTCGCCTCCCTTGCTGGGATTTCGACCCCTACTTTGGGAAACACTTGGCTAGACCAACCGAAGAACCGTTGTGTTAACTATGGTATTACGTACTTCTTAACTTTAGTGAAGAGCCGTGATGATAATCGTTTTCGCAATTACCCAACTTTTTTCACACTTTGTGTAGACCAGTGTTTCTTAACCTTTTTTCTACCACGCCTCGCTTAAGTAATTGCCCTTTGTTTCAAGCCCCCCCTGACTTTAAATAAACAGTAAAAACAAATATATTTATAGGTAAATTTAATGATCAAACTTTCCATGTTGTAACGCGCGTGAAGGCTCGCGCCCCCTGGAAGTTTATTGACACCCCTCCGGTTAAGGACCACTAGTGTAGACTGAGTGCGTCAAACATATTTGCAGGTTTGTCTAAAGAACATGCGTAACTTACCCCAATTTACGACATTACCTTAATTCACTTGTGTGAATTATATTGTTAACTCTAAATAGCCAGGAAATACTTAATTGCATTTCGGAAGCATGTTTAGTGCAAGTGGCGTACCAGAATGCTCTGCCGCAGTCGCATTTTACAGCGTTTAAAATGACATGAAATCCCTACATTTTTCAAACGCGTTGAGGGGCTCTAGCCTTTACGTTATTAGCTGCATACGCCAACCAGTGGCGTTACTGACGGTGGGGGCAGGGATACAAATTGCCCCCTCCCCTTGGCTAGTAAANTGTATAAACCAAGCCTCCACTTTGCTTATATTTCGGTAATTACNATTCTTTAGGTTTACAGTAGTTTGTTGTTTTTTCGTTTGTTGGAGNGTTATCCATTCATTTCGGGTTTTAGTACGAGATATCCACATTCTGGTACATTATCATTTCTCAATTTTTTCAAAGTGTTGGCTAGTGGGCTTCCTTCAGCAAAGTTTCCCCCTGGCTTAAACTTATAGTCACACCACTGACGTCAGCCAGGCGCTCAAGAATCGAACAAGATTCACACCGTATATGCGCACAAGTTTTGTAGACCTACTTTAGGAGTCGGTGTCTTAGCGCAAAGTCGCTACNCGGCTTCGATTGAAAGTGCGGTGGTTTACATCAGATATATGCAAATATAAAAAGCACGACCATAATGCCGGCAGCGATAACTTTTTGTTCAACTGCAATATTTCCTGGAAAAAGTATACTGCAGATCTTGCACTTGTGGCATTGAGATTTTCACATGTGCTTCGGCAGGAAATTTTTACGAGCAAATGGAGGCGTTGATCTAGAGTAGAAGCTAAGAACTTCACTAAAATCAAACTTTAAAACTTGTCAACTCAATGAAAAATTACTTTCTATTAGCCGACATAAATATGAACGTAATTATTTAACTAAAAACAAACTTTTAAAACTTGTCAACTCAACGAAAATTTACTTTCCATTTGCCGACGTAAATCGGAACGTAATTATTCAGAAAAAAACACCAGAAAAAATGCGTGTTTTATGGATGATGCTTAACAAACAAAGGGCACTGATTATTTAAATGTTGAGACTTGGTTGTTGTTTGCCCTCCCTATCAAAATTTCTGGCTGCGCGCCTGGTTTCAAGAACGTCATTTTCCGATACCATTGTGGCATGTACAGAAAAACATCAATTCTGTTGAAATTGAGCAAGTTTACCTTTGCAGAAATTTTCACTTCAACCGCCAAAATTTAATGTTGATAAGCCCACCCAACAGCAGTATCAGTATCAGTTTATTTGGGAACAACTATAAACAAGCAACAAATCGTGCCACAGAAAACAAACCACATTAGAACAGCCTTTGTTTTGTTCCCAGAACATCTGAAACAACCATACGGTTTTCTAATCAGATGCCCTGGTCAGATGCCCCAGTATGAGACGTGTCAAGAAGGTTTGTTGCTAGA
>JGI24021J15306_10013007_pt1 | contig 10347 bp, 7 predicted proteins | sample Ectturendosymbi1_FD_15306 | JGI IMG/M metagenome (IMG submission 15306) | reverse complement strand
AACAAATCCAAAAGATATTTTTTCCATGACTCTTACACTTTGTGCTTGTGCTGAATGCATTGGTTCGTACGTCATCTGATTTACTTTGATTTACATACTGCAGCAATGTTTTCATCCACGTGCGAAGCATTCGCTTTACAGATACATCCAACTAGATTTGTTGGACATTCTTTTCGTGTTGAAGGTGAAACTTGGTACTTTTTTGCTAATTCATCGTTGTACATTTTGATTTTATCTCAAATATATTTTTGTGTGGTTATGCAAGTTGAACTCTTAGAATAGAACTTTTGACATGGTGCAGAGTTATAAGTCTTGCAAAGCAGGATTCTGCTAGTGTTGTTTACCCCTTCTGGAAACTGTGCAAAAAGAAAAATTCCAAACCGAAGCAAAGGAGCTATTATACGTCATAATCATGTGATGGACTACAAAAGCAATGAAAATGCAATTGCAGGTATTGGAAGGTTTAATTTTCCTGTGGTTAATGGATCTGTCACTGCCAAAGTTAGGAAAGTAGATAGTGAGCTTGCAGATTTTCTATGATGCCCATTCACAACAGCAATTGTAAATCATCTAAGGGAAGTCATGGAAACGTATGGAAAAAGCATCAATAAATTTTTAGTTCTTGTTACAGATAAGTTTGGTATATATTTAGTATGTTTTTAGACTATATTGGTATGTTCGCTGTAAAAAGAGTTGGCAACACCGCTGTGCTGTACAAAGGTAGAGCAGTAGATGATTGACGTAGACAAAAGCCGAACAGCATCGTGGTTCTTGCTTTTTGACATTTTCTAGACCCAAGGTTAACCTTAGCACGAATTTGCATTGTAGACTAATTATGTGCTGGAGGTGGCATTTGTATTAAAAACTTTAAAATTTGCAATGTAATCAGTCGTTTCGTGAAAGAGATTATTACAGTATGGAAAAAAAATTGCAAATGTTACAGCACGCATGATGAGGGAAATCCAAATCAACTGTATTTTTGGAAAATATGAAGGATAGTGTAGTTGGTCACACAAGTGCCATTACATGGAATTCGGCTTAGTCAGAGGGAACTGCATCAGATGAATGTGCCTGATGTGAAAGTCTAAAGTCAAAATGCCTCGATCAGAAATGACGAGGGAATCGCTTCTCTGGTCAAATCGGTTAAGGCGTAGATAGCGATCAATTGGCTTTAATCACTTCGTCGGTCGGAAGTTCGAACAGTAAGCGGAGCCAAACCGGGAATGTTCCGCTTCAATAGGTAAGGAAAGGTTATTTCAAGAAGCCGTCGCTCTACTGGCATGTTGAGATCACGTTTTAATGGTTTTTCCTGCTCCAGTGTCCGTGTTGCAGGGAAAGGAGCTGTCTCCATACTTGGGTCGTTCAGTTAGTTAGGATTATTTGCGTTTGGGTCGCTCGATAGATGGTCACTTTGACGAATACTTTATGTTTAACAATGTGGTGATTTACTATTTCAAATGTCTGTTAAGGTTAAGTTTAACCTGAACACGTTCTGGACATGGTTTACATGAAAGACAATGACTATATGTTGAGAGGAAAAGGTACTCCTCTGACACTTCTGAAGAAACTGAAAGACAATCGAAATTGTTGTTTATATGTGAAATGAATGTATGTGTTTTGTTAGGACGACACGTATGAAATCTGAATGATTAAAACAACATGTAAATTACTAAATGAAAATGTTAGAACAAAATTATATGTCAAGTATTAAGTGAAATAGAGTGGAAAGAATCCTGAACTATGAATGGAAAGCTATGCACAAATGAAAGTCAATGTAAATGGAGCAGAAAAGACTTCTGAATAATAAAGATTTCTGAACAATGAAATGAAGCAGAAAAGACTTATGAACAATGCAATGAAAAAGCAATGAATGCTGAATAAAAGGGGAATATTACAGAAGAAAACCAGAATAAACTGGATAATACTGGAATAATGGGGAGACAATGTGTCAATGATGGAGTGAATGAAATGCAAATGAAAACAGACATTGGCAATGAAACAACGTATTGAACAAAACAAGATAAAAAGACTGCAAGAAGCATATGTAGATGGTTCAGAGATCGTGAGAAACTTGACAAACTGACAAATTATGGATAAAGTAACAATTGAGATCATTCAGATGTCATATTGTACCTGTTGTTTGAAAGTATGAACCAACGGACAAGAAATAGCTAAATAAGGAATAGGAGAAAATAATTGTAACAAAGAACCGTAACAATGTACCATAACAATGTTACCGTAACAATGTACCATAACAATGTTACCGAAACAATGTACCAAAACAATGTAACCAGAAAGAAACAAACTAAGAAAATAGGGAAGGGCACCACAAATGAAAGGCAAGATTTGTTTTCATAAATACATGTAAAAAATTGCATTTAGGCATTGTGAATGTGTGCTGAATTTTGCAAGTTGAATTTTGTGCTAGGAGTTATGTAGAATTGTATGCTGAACAATGATTGAGTTTTGTCTACAAAACTGTAAGTACAAAACTATGTAGTGTTTAAATTGTGGTATGATACTTTGTCATTTTTCGGAGACTTCAAAAGTATAAATATAATTAAGTTCTGTCAAAATTTTACTTAACTTCAGACTTTAATAAAAATCAGGTACATCAAACAGAAGTTACGGCGAAGCCCTTGTCAAATTTTTCTTAGGTTTACACTTTAACAAAAAATAGGGAAATTTAAACTAGAAAAGGAAACAGAGTCCTGTCAAAATTTTTCATGATTTCGTACTTAGATTATTTTAGGATAAACAGGGGGGACACATTAGATAAGGATGTATGGTTAATGTTTACAGTGCATGAACCGTTGGACATTAAGAGTTTGATGCGTATTATATTGTAATAAAAGTTATTATGTTTGATTTGGGTATGTGGTCCTGTTGCTGGCAGCTAGGGTCAGCAACATTGACTACAGCTTTTAGTGTTGTAGTCTCTAATAGGACTTAGCCTCGAGAACTCACGAACAGTTAATTTTATGTGATATTAACGTTACAAATAAACCCTAAAGCGTTATGGTAGCATGTTTTCGTCCGAGTTCCTCATGGACAGGTAGTCTGAGCTAGGTAATTTGGTCCATGGAGGGGCATCGGCAGTAAAATGTCCAAGGTGTAGCTAACGCCATCCAAATCTTCCAACAGGGAGTGAAGGTATGAAATGTCTTGCAAACATTATAAGGAGGGCCAGTAGAGAAAACTGGTTGCCGTTTTCTAGTCCTCAACTGCAGAAAGAGGCAATTTGATATGATTTCGTTTGTCAGATTTACAATATTATGTCGAAACGTGAAGTAAGAAAGGTAAGAGATGAAACTTTTTCAAATTTTGATTTCACTGTTGCTGTGCTAGACGGAGTGGAAAAACCCCAGTGTATTCTTTGCAGCAAAATGCTTTCCACATCCAGTTTGAAATCATGGAAACTTCAAGAACATTTTATGCACAAACCAAGCATGAAAGGAAAAGAAAGACAGCATACTCAAATACTAAAAAAGGAAAAGGCCCAATTAGATAACAAAAGAGCTCTTTTGAACCTGGTGAAGTCTCACAGCACACTGGATGAGCAACTACTTTAAGCATCGTACCGCCTTGCATATCGGACGGCGAAATAGAAGAAATGTCATACCTTAGCCAAGAGCCATATCAAACTTTGTGCAATAGATATGGTGAAAATTGTTATGGGTGAAGGAGCTGGAAGTTGCAGCAAATTCCTTTGTCCGATAACGCGATAAGCACCCGAATTTCAGATATTGGCATGAGCATTCTTGACCAGGTAGTTTCCAGTTTCAAAGGCAAGCCTTGTTAAGATATCAATTCAATTAAATGACTCAACTGATGTCATCTAACTGCAGTCAACTCATTAGTATGTTTCGATATGTTACATAGAAGTCTGTCTTGTTTTGTTCATCTCTAAAAACGATGACGCCTGGCATCAATGTGTTTGAGTTGGTCAAAAACATTTTCAACCTTAATAATATTGATCTGCAAGTGATTAGATTCGTGTGCACCGATAGAGCAACCTCAGTGTTTGGAAACCGCTCAGGTCGTGCAGCTGTGATCAAGAAAGAAATTCCCACCTTCAATGTAAACCGCGAAATTTTGCTCTCCGTACATATTCATGTACCGTGAACAAGTGAACAACAATGTTTTGAAGTATACAATGAATTTCTGGCAATCTGCTAAAATTAATAAAAGTCTAACTTAAAACTGCTCTGTAATTTATTGTAACGTAGTTTTTCCTGTATAACCTGAAGCAGGAGTCCACAAATACCTTTTGGCGCGACCCTAAAAGCTGTTCTGAATTTGCGTGACCCAAACATTTATTGACCATACAATTTTGTGGAAAATACTTTATAATTAAATAACAATTTGAAGACTACTATTGATTGTAGCAATTTTCTGAAAGTTAGCACATAGATACAACAGTAAATGATTGCATTTATTCTGTCTAATGAAAATGGCAAATTGAAAATGTAAATTTTAATTATTTCGCGACCCTGAGTAGAAGGTCTCGTGACCCATTATTTGCGGATCCCTGACCTAAAGAACATGAACAGTTTGAATCAGCCAGTAAGTCGGTGTAAGTTGCTCCGTTTTGGCATGGGTTGCTTGCGCAGTCATCAATATCTGATGAATAATCAAGATAATTTCAAACGATTCTCTACGTCTCATTCACAACCTAGACCATCTATGTACAACCTGCTGCCCAGTTCAAGTATTCGCAGTAGAATAAGTAACCTACATACTGACAACCTGTCCTTATTTTCACAATCTTAAATTTGAAATTTTTTGATACAAGTCGTTCTCAGTGCTACTTTATTATGTCTGTACTACGTGCTGGGAGATTTCCATATGCCCACTGATACCTTGGTGCAAACCTTTTTCACTAGTTTTCTGATTTCTACTCTTGTTCCATTGCCACTAAACTTGCATATGAAATCACAAGTAAGGAGTGGTTAAAGGTGCCAAACAGTCGTTACCATTGCAGTTGGGATTCAGACGCTTTCCGTACACTAAATTCAGTTTACTAAGATCAAAGCAAGTTATTCAGTGTCCGACGCTCATAAATATGTCACTGAATGTGCGGCGCTGGTTAATATAGTGACATAATTTTTGGTTCAGTGAGCAATTTCGTTGGGACATTTAACTTAAGCGCTTGGACATGATCCCTGACATACAACAGGATTAAACCATTCTCAAGTTTTAAACAACAATTCCTTTCTGAAGCCTGATTCTTGAATTTTGAGAAACTGATCCGCAAACACATTTCCTTTGTTATTTACTACTCGTGACGTATATTTTCCGACATTTCTTTCAGGTTCACGTGCGTCCTGGGGTGTAGTGGGCAGGGAACGACGTTCCCACACGCTTTTTGGAGTGGGAACGCGTTCCCACACATTTTTGCACTAGTAACCTTACTTGAAGATGTGGGATCCAAACGATTACATTAAAACATGGCTGAGATCTCACAGATGTGCTAGAGAAACGCAGATTCACTGCTAGTCAATAATCTACAGTGAAACAGGAAGATCCAGTGTGGAAATTCGTGTAGGCGAATGCTCACTTTATTCGAAATGTTTGGTGCGGTCTGCCTTTTTATTTGGTTTGGGAACACCGTTCCCGTACCTCTTTTTTAGCACTACACTATATCCCTGCGTAAGCCTCATTATAAACGGCTTAGTACTTGGTTTAGAGTAGCTATGTCCAACCCGCGGGCCACATGCGGCCCAGTTTAGGTGTTAGCTGTAGTAATAGTATCCTACATCCTGACAACCTGCCCTATTTTGATAATCTTGAACTTGACATCTAACGCAGGTGGTCCTCAGCAGTGTCACTTTATCAAGTCTGTTACTATTGCAGTTAGGATTCGAACGCTTTCAGTACATTAGCTTAAACTAAATTTAGTTTGCTAAAATCACAGTAAGCCATTCAATGTGCGGCCCTCATTAATATGTCATTCAATGTCAAGACAGTGACATAATTTTTGGCTCAGTAAGCCATTTGGGTTGAACATAGCTGGTTTAGCGTTTTGCCATTGGTCAGTGGGCGCCGTTATCACATGCTTGCAATGAGAGACACACGGCTAAATTCCTAGACAAGGCGCCATTGGTGGAATGAATTTGTGTGGAGTGAAATAGTATTCACACAAAAAAGATGAGATCCAGGCTGGACAGGGCACACGTTCCGTGTTTGATTTTTCGGTATGGAACGACTGGGAACCAAAACCAGGCGGCCAGGTTTAGTAGAGCGTGTGCTCAACCCAAGGTATTACTTCGCTGCTACAGTACTGCATGCACTATTCCTTTCTCTATCATAAATTTGTAAATCCACCTTTTAGAGCAAATTAAGACAATTTGTTTGGAGGTGCAGATCCTCAACATTTCAAAGAACAGCAACCTTCCACAACACGGACGTGATTCAGAAACGCCTTAACACATTCATCGAGAAATCGCAATCGACTTGTTGTTTTCATGATATTATCAAAGGTTCTAATGAAATAGATTTCTTCAAATGCTGTTAAAATTAATGCATTACTCATTTGGTTTACTCAACACGGGCAATTATTAAGAAGATGTTGATGTTTTGATTTGTTTCTATTTTGATGTAGTAAGTAGGCTAAGCCTTATCCATGCTAACGTTACCGAACTACGCACGTAATGCGTAAAAATAATATTTTGCTCAAATTCTCAAACTCATGCCAGTTCTTTCAAAAGCCCGCCAAACATTTTTCAAAATGTAGTAGACGTATTTTATTTTATTTAATGAAATGCTGGATGATCAGGGCCGGCCTTAAGCCGATACAGCTGCATTGGGCCCCGCGCCTCTGCGGGCCCCGCGTCATTGTGTTTGGGCAAGTTGCTTATTTTTGCCAGACACTCCCTGCGCCCGAGAATTGTAGAAACGGCTGATAAACCTCATTGTTTGGAAATGATTATCGCGTTAATCAGAACTAACGATGACTTTCCTCTAGAAATTAATGAACGTTATTGAACGTGCTCAATTGTCTTGCTAGTTCGTTGTATCAGCGCTCTACTATGTCCCACTCTTTGTGGATGGCACATTGGCACTTGATTGTTGCTATCGCCAGTTAAGACTGCAGTAGGCCTACAGTTATTGGAAACAAGGTTTGTAGTGATTCAAGTCGCTTTGAGCAGGACGAGTGTTTGTCCTATTGATTTTGATGGGAGTTTTGCCAACGTAACGTTGTACAGTTCTCAAAAAATCCTTTTCTTTTGGAAAGTTTTTGGTTGGTATCGGGTCATCTGCATTTTGTCAAACGCTTGCGGTTTTGCTTCATGGCAGATTTTAATATAGATTACGTATGTTAAGGGTTTGTCAAAATACAATTAACGCTATGACGACATTGAAACATAAGAAAAAAGATGCAAGGTTGAACCCGTGGAAGCCAAAAATCGCATGCAAACTAGAGCAAAGCGTTCGTGCCTACGTTTTCCTCCTTTTGTCCAGAAAATTGTTCCGCTTTATTTGCAGATTATGCAAGTACATTTATCATTTGCCGCCCTACCAAATTTTCATTGTGTTTTTCCTNTTTGCGAGCGTACATAAAGTAGAACGACCACTACTTCAAAGGCCAGGTTCATAAACNTAAAGACCCTTAAAGGGACCCTGCAGCTTTACAAGGCAAAANGTGTCAATGCTATCCAGCAAAAAGNTGTGGGAACGCCGTTCCCAACCACTACACCGCTGGCTATATGCTTCCACTTCATCAATCAACCGTGTGCATTGTTTATTGCATTTGGCACGTTGTTATTACATCGGCAACGTGGTGGTTGTCCATTAGATTTCTTATTCACAAAGAACAGTTTGCATACCACGCCCATTGTTCAGGTATGAATATAAAATTGGGCGTTGGAGGAACTTTGGGCGGATGCTTGGGTTGGGCAGTCCTTTTGTGGAATCTGGTTATTTTCATGTATTGCGTCATAGGGAGTAAAGTTGATCGCGCGCCCAGACGTTAACATTTTGCAAGAAAGGGTCAAGCGAGGAAGGTAATCAGTTCATGTTAGCAGTTTCTCGAAGTCAGTTTTTCTTCGAGCGAAAGTGCCGTTCTTTCATTTCACTTGTCAGTTCGATTTGAGTAGCATGGCTTTGCACTTGAACTCGCCGCTCAGATCTCCATTGCTTCCTTTACAACATTCGGCTTGATTACGAGTGGTAGCGGTACACTGTTTAATGTCCACCAAAGCAGCATGCTACTAGTCATAAACCTGGATTAGCTAAGGGACACATGAGGTATGCCCACGACCCTCCAAATAAAGAAACAGTTGTGTTGTCATGTACAGGCCCGTAGCCACGGGGTGCATTCGGAGGAGTGCCCACCCAATTTTTGTGCCCCCCAAAGTTTTGTTGTGGCCAAAAAAATGTGTTTCAAACATATCACAAAACAAAAATTTACCCCTTAAAATTGGATCAAGTCCAATAATTTTCCGTCTTTTTTGATATTCATGCGCTTATTTTGGTAAAACATCTTCATCAACAAAAATCGTAGCACAGTTGATTGAGCACGATGACGTCATAGCACTTAGAGGGCCGCGTGCCAAGGTCTTGCATTGCTGGGCCCCGCAACTGCCAGTGCCGGTCCTGTGGATGCTCAATGGCAGTTTCTTTCCAAGTTGTATGTTGAAACGATAATGTCTTTGAACATACCAAAAGCAGTTGTAGNTTCCGTGAAGGATTGTGTAGNTGCAGTTGATGCATCCAGTGTTGAGGTATTTGCNCCTGTAACGAAACAGCTTTTCTCTCGTAGAAAGTAACACAATTGAAAAACTGCAAAAAAATTGTTAATGTATGATCANGCACATGTTTTTGTCTGAAATAGGACTCAATGTTGGAGCAGATCGAAGGATGAATCAACCGAAATTCTAAACGTTTCTCTTGGTTCAGTGGGAATCTACATGTACTACAAACTCTGGTCTCCTCCAGCCACTTCTGTAAAGGGCTTCCCCTTTTCCGTCCAAGGATTTGCTCAATTTGGTCGCAACTCGGCAGCAGATTGAGCTAGAGAGCTGTTCAAACCCTCTGTAGATGCGGAGGGTCTTGCAGTTTCAATTAAAAAAATTTAATTCTTGGTTTTGAACTTTCTTGTGGGTGACGTAAAAATTGGGGCAGGTTTAGGATATTTTGGATGAAGTCATCGGACCCTGGACCCCACAATCAACAGGCAATTTTTTGTTTTCTTTTTTTTATAAAACAAACTAGGCAAAAATCTGCATCTTTAGAGCTCCTGATCCGTCTTCTACCGTTTGTGGTTACCAAGTTGTTGCCCAAAAACAAACAAATTGATTAATAAATCTCCTAAGGGTTTAATTCAATAATTAATCGATTATCGAGTTGCACCGGTAAGTCCGTCATTGTTTACTCAACAGCGCAACAATCTGGTTACGGAAAGGATTCCGTGGGAAGTCGAAACTAGTTTTAAGAGGTGTGGGGTATTTTCACGCTAGGAAGTGTTTGATAAACATGAAGTGTGTACTGAACAATAATAAATAATTACCTATTGTTTAGGGTTAGAGCGTGTTTGGCTGAGATGTAGTGGCGGCTCGTGGTGAAAATGGCCGGGAGGGCTGCGAAATTTCATCTCTGGTTGAACATACAGGATGGTCGCCCTGCCCCTGGCTGTTTATAATGGAGTTTCCAGTCACTCCAGCAGTCCTAAACTTATCAAACTGGTAATTTTCAGTTGTGCTTATTGATACATAGAAAATATTCACTTCGGTTTAATGAAACCGAACCCAAACCCTAAACACGAACACAAAACAATTAACCCAACCGGTCCCATTAAAAATATGACTCATAACCAGTGCCACCAAAGCTGTAAAGGCGAGAGTCGAACCCATGACCACTCGCATACTAAGCTTGGAACATTCCGCTCGACTACTAATGTGTTTTTGTAAATATAACAAAGCTTAGCATTTTATTCAAACCGTGTCATGGCAGCAAACCTAGGCTACAGCCATTTTCTTTGAGCGGGTACTTTCATCATGTTCTTTCAAATGAAGTTTAAATTTTCCAAAAAATTCATACAGTTTATGATTTTAAGCAAAATTTGTTTTTTTTAACTGGATTGTTATGCTTTTCCAGTAAAAGCGTGTATCCTGAATAAATTACAGCTGCAATGTTCACCTTACCAAAACATTAAGGGTCTACTTGAATGCTGATAGGTTTGCCAGACTCTCATGCTTCAAAATTTTCACATTTCGATGTTTTAAATCAGTCACACCTTTTGATGTCCAAGAATGATATCCACCAACTACTACCGTACATCTTCAAACGCCAACCCTAGACAGCTCATCAGCTTAGCCTACTGGTGCAGATAAACGAAGGGCCTTA
>JGI24021J15306_10013004_pt1 | contig 10349 bp, 4 predicted proteins | sample Ectturendosymbi1_FD_15306 | JGI IMG/M metagenome (IMG submission 15306) | reverse complement strand
ACCTGCACACAACGTTTTTTGTTACTCCGCAGTTGCGCATATCTTAACACCCTCGGAAAATTTGGCTTTCGGGCCTAAATCGGGCTTCAAAAATAAATGTCGGGCTCGAGCCTGGTTCGGGCTTCAAAGCAAGGCCCTTTTACAACTCTGTGTGGATATGTATGCAGCGGGCAACAAGGGAGATTGAAAAGATACATCCTCCAACCACCAACAGTAAAATAGAATGAAATCATTTTGTGAAGTAGGCTACGCTAATTTTAGGCCAAATGTTTTTGTTGCTGGTAAGAGGATATCAGTGGAGATTTTGGTAGCGGTGGGCTTGCATGAATGATGCCCGGTAGCATTGAAAAGATTTGTAGTTTATTCAAAAAACGGTAGTGTGCAAGAAAAATATTTATCGTCTTTGTAACGTTAAGCAACTTGAACAAGACATCAAATCGCGCTGTAAACCCACCCACACGTCTTATGAAATGCATGAAAAGTGAAGTGTTCTATACTGTAAGAGTGATATGCACGTGCGACCAGTGCGATTCAGCATGTTGTTCACTCCAACTAACAGCTCTGATAAAACCCCACTGATGTGTTCTATTATATTGCTGTGCTTGTTTGCATCCAAATACGACATTAATGGAAGCAGGCTGAACTACACTACCGTGTCCAGCAACAAATTTAAGTATATTAATATGTAAGTCATTTGCAAGGACAAAGCGTGATTAGTGCTGCTATCAAAAAACCTCTAGAAATAAGATTAGGAATCTGTTTGTATAAAACGTCACTTCTGCATCGACCCGATGACTATATTGGTTTCACACGAAGGTGTCTCCCCCACATTTTACAACAAAATTGCGCCCATGGTCCCATACAATATGAATTTTGGCAGTAGTAAAAATAAAATTTATATAAAAAATAGGCTATTTAAAAGAACTTGATAGCTTCATAGAAAAACAGTAACATGCTACCAATACGTTTGTAACATAGGCGCAGGACCAGGCAGATTTTTAAGGGTGGGAAGGATGTTTGCCTGAATTCTTCCATACTCGCTCGAAAAAAACTCCGTAAAGAAAAGTGAGCTCCAAAAAAAAGCTAAGCTCTTCATGTTATTTTGGGCGCCATTTTGCTCATATTTTCAGATGTTTGCTCTGATTTTGAGGGATTTCGTGGAAGTTTTTAGAGATTTTGCCCGGATTTCCACGAACTTTGCCCGGATTTTGAGGGATTTTGCTCGAATTTTCATCAAATCAAAACTTTTCGGGGTGCGCTTGCACCCCCTGCACCCCCGCATCCTGCACCAATGGTGTGTACCATATCCAGAGAATGTTGCTACGGGAGTGCTTCTCGAGTTCAAAACTTCCAGTAACTAACCACTTTAAAACAGTCTCCGTGGTTGCAAACCCTTTCCAGGTAACATAGTAACAAGATGATGTAAATACGGGACTTATGCATAGTACTAACTTTGTAAAAACTAATGCGTCCATTCCATGTTACATAAAAATTGTTTACGACCGCACATAAAACTGCCAATCGTCAACGCTTTTGAGATTACGTAGAACCCGCACGTTTACCTCAGCTGTACCTGGTTTTTGCAACAAATGAGCAGCTAGTTGTTTTTCTTGATCAAAATATATGGCACTTTTCTTATGGTCTTATATTATAGATCTTATCAGTGGCGTAGCTAGCCCAAAATTTTGAGAGGGACCAGAAATATTTGGGGGGGGACCAAAACGCTTGATTTTAGGCGAACAGTAGTATTTTGTTTGGGATATAGCCTCTACAAAATAACTAGATATGCACAAAATAACTAGATATGCTACTAGATAAGTAAAAAATAAATAGATATGCTAAAAATTTGTGGTGTGTGTAGCCCCCCTCCCCTCTGGCTACGCCTATGGATCCTATATTATAGAATCACTCTAAACCATGTTCAGGAATATCCTAAAGCAGTGGTTCTTAACTGGGGGTACACGTACCCCTTAGGGGTACAAAGAACCAAAACAAGGGGTACGAGACACCAACAATTTCAGGGATGCACACCATGAAAATTTAAATCCAGGCATTCATGCCCTAAAATTTTATTAATGTATTGTCGATTGTTTTGAGTGCAGTAAACTTTATCAGAAGCCAGGACTTGAATCACTGTCTGTCCAAAGTTTTTTTGTATCGAAGTTGGGGTTCAGCACAACGTTCTTCTTTGCGACACAGAAGTGAGATGGCAATTCTGTGCTTGAGCGCTTGATTGTGTTTTTGTGCTGCGCAAAGAAATCGAACAGTTTCTGAGACACAGAGGTAGTGGCATAGCAGAGCACTTTCAAAATGAAAAGTTCATTAAAACGAAAAGTCTCTGGCATACCTTGCAGATATATTCATTTACCTTAACGACTTGAACAGTGAAGAACCCCATTCAGGAATCAGCGATGAACATTAGCACAACTAGGGAAAGGATATCTCTACCTTTACTAATAAACTTTCAAGCTGGATTAGTCACAATGGACGGGCAACCATGCTAATTTTCCACAACTTGAAGTTTTCAATGGAAAAATGTCGTTGCCCATCGCCATTGAAATAAAAGCATTTGCAGGTATTACGGCAGTCCTTCCACAGATACTTTCAGCCAGGAAAGTTTTCTGTTTCATTGGGTTGGATGTAGCGCCCAATTATTTTTAAACCTAGTTTGTAAAGACAGCTTTGGAAATCTTTGTGCCACTTGCAACTACGTACTTATGTGAAAAAGCGGTTTATCGGATCTCTTGCACATCAAACTAAGGACAAGAATCTTTCAGACCCCGGTAATGACAGACAAGAGCCTCGCTACAGCATGATCATTATAAACAAATAACAACAAACAAGCTTTTAACTATGTTTGATCGTTGGTCTCCTTAGTAAGCTCATTGTATCGTTATATTCGTTGCAACGACTTTGTGTTAGTATCAATTACTGTTTGATTTCAACAAGGGATACTCGACAACTTTATGAACGGATGAACGGTAATGGGGTTCGAGTGCGCAGAAAGGTTAAGAACCACTGCCCTAAAGGTTATGCAGTACAATCTTGACGATATGTTTACTTTTAAGCTGCCGTAAGATGGCGCCCTGATATCTTTCCAAAAATTATATTATTTTTTGTCGAAGTCAAAAACATTTGGGTAACACATTTAACAATGGCTTTGGTTAGCACATTCACTTCAGTTTGAAATTACCTAAAGGATTTTAACTTGTTCTGAGTTAGTTATCTTCAGCGTAACACTTGCGTCAAGTTACTGTGGTTAAAAAGAAAAAAATCTACATTTAACTTCACGGTTTCAAAATGCTTGAAAACTGCTTTTGTTTAAATGAGCAATCATGAATAAATTTTCTCACCACATATGCGTTTGCTGTTAATAATTTATCAATACCACAAAAAATGTGCACTTTTGAATTAAATTTTTTGCATACTTTTTTGCACATTTTGGATTACTTTTCAGTTTTGAATTACTGCAAATTTTTCCTGAAAAGCTCTTCAAGAAATATATTTACGTTAGAAGTTTACAATGCTGTTTAAACCTAGAGTAGGATATTGTTAAATTTCCGTCTGTAAACACGTGCGCATTGAACAATTTTTTAGCTTATGTCTTATTAATTCACACGAACATTGTAAATGCAATGTTGAGACTTTAGAGGGAAAATTTGCCTATGTTGGTTTCCACTCCCACGCCAAAACAAATACGCCGAATACTTCCTACTCGTAACCAAGCTCTTCAGTCTTATGTTTTAGTACTAAAGCGTCACAAAAGTGTGCACCAGGAAAAAGGAGAGTTTTATTGTTTTTCAAGCTAGTTGATAAACCAATCGTTAAAGCGCGGTGTAGTTATTCACGAAAGGGAGAACGGCCTGTGGAAGTCATAACCTACACATCTGACACAAGCCCGCCGCGCCGCATAGCAGGTGTGAGCCAAATTCTGAAAATGTCAGGTGCTCAAGAGGTATTTGCAAAAGGTTACGGTTGCTAATTGGTGCACTTGAAATCAGTCCCCACGACCTCTGGACCTCGTACCATGTTGGATGTCCTGACCTGAAATATTTGATAAGCTTCTTGTGGTTGCAGTTTATGTAAAAATTGAGCTGCTTGAACCGAATCCCATGAACCTTATCAGCAAGCCATCAGTGTACACATCGTCACTGCGTGCTTGTCTCGTTCCGTTGAAAACTTCCTTGAAACGCTGGATCACGGTTTGTTGAACAAGCTCTGTTTCCACCAACAAGATTTAGCGCTTAATGTTCACCGTTTACCCAGTACCAGAAACAATGATATATTAAGCTGTTATGCTGCTGGACGCCGTCCAAACCTTATCGAGTGTACGAGAGGCGTCAACATCGCGGAGGTCTGCAAGTAGCTTCGTGAAAGGGACCCTCGTTTTGTAAAAAAAATACTTGAATTACTTGGAATAACCACTGAAAACTGCCATCCGTAGTTTTCATAATCCACAGGTTAATATATGCACCCGGCAATGTATCTTGGTGTGAAACCAGCATTCCAATAATGAAACGACAATTTTTCGTTACACATTTTCCCTCAGTGAAACCAAAGGTTTAAAACAAAATAAAAGAACTACTTGTTTCTCGCTTCATTATTTATATCCTTCATCAATCAGCAGTTTATGGTTGTGAAAGAGTTTTACCAAAATCTACAATGCCATCAGTTTCACTGAGTTATTGCTGCTGAGTAATGTCTAAAACAGATGCAGCATATGCTTTTTTGACATTTCCTTGGCGTCATTGAAAAGTGCGTCACATACAGAACAGTGAGCACGGAGCAGTCTGTTACCTATGATAACCCAACTTCAGAAAGACCTTCAATGACTCATGCAACACTTTTTGATGCAAAAGTTTCCCCACTGTGAAATTATGCGCAATGGTTAATTTATACTCTACCCTGGTCAATAGATTCAGCTTCTATGTTTTCATCATGCTCTGCTATCTCTTAATCACGTGCTCAATATCTCATTAAAACCTCGCACTAGTCAGTGCTAGAAATACGTCAGTTGCCGCTGTCAGAGCTATTTTAGTGGAAAATTGTGCATTGGTGTCTGTGGCAATCCATAGTCAGACATTTCGACGTACGTATTACCAATTAATCATTTTCGTCGCTGTTTGCCTTGGTTTGAAAAACTTTAAAAATACCGTTGGAGCGTTGAACTAGAGAAAATATTCTCATTTTAGGCAATTCGTGCAAAAATAATTTGTAATCTTTTTGAAGTTCCAAACAGCCTTGCAATTATTAGTCTTGATAACCCGTTTCAATCTATGCAACATGCACTTGCAAAGCTTGTGTGTTTATACCATATCACATCTCAAACCAAAGCTCTGTTCGAAACAATATTTTAAAAATATGTATGGAACGCTGAATATACACTCACAACATTAAAAAAGCTCCTACATTAGAAAAAATGTGCAAGCTTCATAGAAAGTACTTCTAATCTTATGAGATATAAGCATTTTTTAAATAATAATTTACCGGGCGTTTAAANTTCACAAATGCTATGAATTTTANAGGATTACAATTTACGAAAAGTGAATCTAAAAAAGTTTTAACTNATGTCTGAACTTANAACGATGATTTTTGTAGGGAGCAGTGGTGTTCAAAGTCTATTTTTATATTGTCCTATAACAAAGCGAATGGAAAAAGAACTTTAAAACAACGATGCCTTCGATAAAGCAACATGAAATGTATAGTTTAGCGACAACTTTCAGATTATTTGCTACGAATACGTTCGGTGTATTCATTTCATTGGTTACAGCATCTCTCAGTTGACAGGCTTTTACTTGAAAGAAAAACAAAAACCAGGTCAAATTTTGTCTGTAGTATTTACTTTACATTTTTTCCAAGATCTGGTGAAATTTATCTTCGCTTTGTAATGAAATTTGACTAAAATATGAAATTAAATTCATCCATTACGCGGATACACCAGACGTATCATTTAAAGGTTTAAGAAATTCAAGCATAAATGTGTGCGTTGATTACCCTCGCTTCCAATTCTCAAATTAGTTCTACAAAGCTGAACGTTTGAAACATAAAAGCATTAAAACCATAAATGTCTTTGCTTGCAGATAAAATATACCCTACTTGCAAGCTTAAAGTTTTTATAAAAATATATTTTAGAAAGTGCATTTGCAATAGTCTAACTACCGTGGACTGTGCATGTTGTTCGAATGACACACAAAAAGTTGTTACTTTCACACAAAAAATTATATGAAATGCGTTTAAATTCTTATTACATTCGTTTGGCTCCGCAATCACTTAGAGCTGCAGTAGAGGAACAACACGACGTGGAATGACCGAGGTGAGTCAAAATAAAAGAATCATCCTTTTGATTGAAGGTGGTTAAAAATACAATCAGGCCATGACTTATTGCAAACATATTTGCGAAAGACAGACACACGAATCGTTCGTAAATGGGGCAGAAACTACATCAGCGAAATAGCATTATAGAATTATTAATTGTGCGTATGAAGTATGAGCTTCCGCATAAGCTGCCATAAGAGCCCAGAAATGATTACGCCTGAAAAAAAACTTTTTTGGCCTAAGTGCGCAGCAAATTTTTACGCTTTGTTAAGCCAGGATTTCGAAACCTTATTGAGAAACGAGAAACGACCTGTATAGCTCGTGGCGTTTTACAAACTTTACTTCCTCTGCGAAATATATCCGCTCCCAGTCATTCGAAACGAAAATGACCTTGTTCCGCATTACAGCAGCCAATCGATGTATGTTGCAAATGCATTACATTCTTCAGGTGTTTTGAGGTTTAGTCACGATGACGTCAGCAACTTGTGTGGTAAACGTCTACGCATTAAATGTCCTGTCGTTAGTCTCGTCTGAGTTTTCATGCCTCTGGCATATTTGACGCACTCAATCGTGTTGCGGACAAGTTGCGCGTTGCCCGCCAAGCATTTCAACACGCCATTATTCCGTTTCCACAAAATTTCATTTATGTGTTTCCAGTGTTTACATAGATCTTGGAATTAGAAGCGCGCAGAGACGAACCGGTTTCACCTGTGTTTAACTGCTACACAACTGTTTTTAACCCGGTCGCCGAATTTATTATGCGCTCTTTCTAGGTTCAAAATAATTTATTTTACTTACTGCCAGATTAAAGTAGTAACAATGGATATATGGGATTGATGAAACTTTGATGAATTTGCATGTTTCTTCCTACCAAAGAACGAGAAGACTTGAAACTGAGGTTTATTTAAGAAAAATAATTTGATTTGAAAAATGAAGTCGACTGAATCTCAAGCCCTCGATTCAGATGTTTACTTTGTCATTGACAAGCTGTGTGCATTCGTATTGTGAGCCAGCGAATCAACAACTGCGTCTGAGTAATCCTTGGAATTCTTCGGTTTAGATGACTCGTCCCGGTGCATTTCTTCATCGTTACTCAAGCAATTTCTTTAAGTTCATGGCAGTTTACACCCTGATGTCAAAATATCTGAAGCTACTTAGAGAAGCCATCGTACTCGGACTTTGAATAATTGTTATCAGTACGTACTGAACGTAATTTATGCGTGCCGTAGTACATCTGGATTGTTTGTGGGAAAGAAAAACCAAGCTCTTTTTTTCTGATATTCCGACATTGCTAGACTTTAGTTTAGTTCTGACGGGAAATCGAGACCAGGGGTTCTAATAACAAAAAGTCAGCAGTTTGACGCGCTCACTAACATATGCTCTGCATAGCTCTGCTCTGCGTAGGAGTATGAATTTAGTAAAGCTTCTGAATACCGTGCAGCCATTGTCTCTACAGCTTCCTAAAAGCTTTTGACACTTGATTATGCTGTTTATCAGCTGAGAATGCAAAACTACAGTACTAATACGAATTCTTATTATCTTATTTACAGAAACCAAAATAGTAGGAAGGGCCGAACAAGCAAAAAATACCAAACTTGCGTTGACACACAGGTGCAGTTGTATTGATCGCATTACTCAATAAATGCTGTACATACATCACAAAATTGATGCTTCCTGACCTTTTTTGGTAAATGTTCACAATATTTTAGATCGAGGTCGTGGAAGATTGGCGTAAAACTAGATTTCTACTTCCTGTGCTGCGGTCACGACAATGACACTTCCCGCTGGTAACCTCACACGCTACTAAGCGTATTCTACATTACCTCATTTTACGAGAATGCGGCCTCACGTTGTTGTTTCGAGTTTTGGCCGTTAACCCTCGCTTTGTCGCGTGTCACTGATCAACTTGCCTCTAAAGAGCGAAAGCAACAAGACACTGGGTGTAAGCCAAACAGCATGCTAATCTTCATCACGGTCTTTTGTGTGAAGCTTCATCAAATAATCTTTTTCAAGTGTTATCGTGGGAACCGTTTGTTTTTACTCACGAACTCTTTCGTGTTATTGTCGGGTGTGAAGCGGAAGATCACTGCTTGTAAAGCGAGGTTTACATCTAGTAACCCGCCATTGAAAGATAAATCTCTTAGCCCTAAACTCTTTCGGATTTCAGAATAAATGATTAAATTATTGGGATATTAACAAAAAATATCGTAACACTTAGCGTGAAATTAGCCTCTTATTCTAAGCTGGGACAAGTACAGAGAGAAACATTCAAATTTAGAGCAATTGAAAAATGTGCAACTCAAGCTCAAGTTTATTGAAAATCGGCAATTAGTTATAAACGCATTTGCTGCGTAGTGAACGTTTAACTTCAGCAAACGTACTTTCAATTATTTTAACTGGCCAATGCTGATATAGGCAGAGTCTCTGACTTTACAGTGGGAATCTGTTCGTGTCGGACATATTGAATAGTAAACATATTCGTAACGTTTGTCATGACCTTGCAAATAAAAGCAACGTATGTGCAGTACTTGCGAAAGATTTACTGTTATAGACAGATAATAATTGTTGCAAGCTAGATTTTTTCTGCAAAAACAGGCTTGTCAACATGCTGAGTCTAAAACAAAACACAGAACTATGCGACAAGCAAGAAAACAATCATGAACAACTCCGCTATTAATCGCAAACAAGCATCTGCACCTTCACATTTTGGGTGAAGTAACCTTTTGTAAATTAACGAAAATTTGAGCGATGGTTTTCTACTGCGCGCATTAAACTAGCACGTTTTATGGTATCGTCAGCTGTGATTGCTGCAAAGACAGCGTTTAGCTTCATTCCATATTCTGTAGCACAATTAGCAGTTTTAACGATATTCTCAAGCTGCTATACCTCTTTCGAGTGATCATATAGGTCGGCCTCAGGTGCACATGAAGTAATTGCTGTAGTCAACCTCCTGATTCTAATACTAAAACACAGATCAGACTAGACAGACTTTCTCCTGTGTATTGATTGCAAGAATAAAAAAACACGAGGAAACACGCCAGGACGAGAAAAGGTAACAAGACAATCCGCATGGGCTTCTTTTTAGTGTCAGTCAGGTTGTGTGAGGCTGATGAATAAACTGTTGAAAAAACCAAGCATTTAGATTGTGCTTGATCACTGCTTTTAAACCAGCCATCATTCAGAACATCATAACATGGCTGAGCTCGAAACATGCATTCCGACGAGATGATCATTCTTTCCCAGTGATTTCTTTTAAATGGAAAATGCATTTTTTTATTTTTTCAAATGAGCAAAGTTTTAATATGCTTTATGCTGCAGATGCATGGCCAACTAAGTATTATTTGGCACCACACCTCGTTTTACTCTTTCTCCGTGTTAGACCACTCGTTCCCCTTCAGCAATCGCCCTGCCGGGCTTCTAGTGAAAATATTAGCTACGGATGTGATCCTCAAGTACTGCTGGGAATGTTTTAACCAACATTTACAGGGATGTCAAAGTCAAATTGCTCCGAGGGCCATTTGGGGACTTATAAAGTAACCCGAAGGCCGCATTATGACGCTGACGCAACAATGACGGTACCTGGACTCTACCAGAAACAGGTTTTACATCTTATTTACAGCGAAAGGTATCGCCGAGTTACAGGCAAGTCATTCCTAGAGGTCCCTACATTCGCTTAAACGGAACTTGTTCACTCGCTAGCCAAACACTTTAAACACCGGTGCATAAAATAAATAATGTAAATGTTAATTATTTGAAAATTCATAAAAAGCCTTGCGGGCCGCACAAAACGCCCTCGCGGGCCACATGAGACCCGGGAGGCGTGTTTGAGACCCCTGTCTTAAAATAAGAAACAAACGCGGAAGAGCTTTATGCTTCACCACACTTTTCGAAATTAATCCAAACACAACTGCAGCTTTCAAACAGCATCAAGCATCACTTACATCACACCCATCTCTTGTAAGATACCTTAGAAACGTGTCTTGTTATTTAAAAAATTGAACGAAATGTGTTTTTCTCGTGATTATTGTATTTTT
>JGI24021J15306_10013003_pt1 | contig 10349 bp, 4 predicted proteins | sample Ectturendosymbi1_FD_15306 | JGI IMG/M metagenome (IMG submission 15306) | reverse complement strand
TTCTCTTAATTTCGGTTGCAAAATAAACTGAATCAACCCGCTTCTTGTTATTATTCCATCAAAATTACCGTACCTGCAATAACAAATGTTATGCACAGATTACTATGGGTGTTGCAGACTATTCCAAACGACAATTAAAAACTATAAGGTTCCCCATTTCAAGAGCATCGATCTAAACCGCATCCAAGTGACTATACCATCACTTGCTGCAACATACAATGTTCGGGCCACACGTGTTGTGCACTATGCTGGCTACTGCCACCAGTAATTGTGATGTAACAAACATAACCTATACTGAGAATAAGTATTATGTCGTCACGTGAACTGTTTATCTCGAGGCATCTGCGCCGTCGCCAGTGACTACGTCCGATCGCTGTCATGTGCCACATTGCTTGTTGGTTCCGTAGCGGTGTAGTGTTAAAGTTTGACCAGTTTTATCATTCAAGCTTCTAAACCAAGCTTAGACTTGTTTCCTCGTAAATGTACGTATGCGAAAGTGATTGATTTACGCAATATGGTCCAGTGAAGCATTGGATTGCAAATCGTCATCGCATCCTCCCCCCACCAAATCAGCCTGTGTCCGCTACTGCTGCCAATGACCTCAGGGTTGTGAAAGTCAACGCGATGATCTGGGTTGGCTTGCAATCCCGATGATCTGGGTTGGCTTGCAAACTCGATGATCTGGGTTGGCTAAGAACCTGCAGCATGATCACTGCTGTTCAATTTGCAATGCACTGATGATGATAACAGAAGTTATCGAAACGTTTGCAGTATGTCGTTTGTACGGTTTTCTTTGGCGGTGATTTTCATTATAATAACATTTTGTGTCTCAAATTACCAGTAAATGTTAACAAATATAGACTAAGGCCTACGTGGACGCAACGGTTAACATTCATAATCCACGAACTGCGCTACTCTGTTTTGGGACAACTTAGGAGTGATTGCTAAATAGACTCTTCTAACTACACACTTAACTCAATCTGGCTGTCTGGACAGCAGACTGCGCAAATGTGTAACTTTAGTCGTAAGCACCAAGGGTAGCTTGCTGCTATGCAGTACAAAACAAGAGAAGACTACCTGGGCTAGACATAGTACATTGTTTTACAACAATCACTGCACAAAACACGTTGATCAAGTGGCAGCAGGCAGGGCCGGCCTTAAGCCGATGCAACCGATGCAGTTGCAGTGGGTACCGCGCCTCTGGGGCCCCGCGCCATGGTGTTTGGGTAGATTGTTCATTTTTGCCAGATACACCTTGCGCTTGTGAATTCAGTAGAAACGCCATACGAATTTCATTGTTAACAAAGAACGCTCTCGTCAGAACTAGCAAATTTCTTCTCGCACGTTAGGAAACGTGATCGATTCTCGTGTTAGGATTGCACCGTATATCTGCGCTTTACTACGATCGCAACACGGTTGACTGAACACAATGACGTCATAAAATCACTGCTCAGAGGGGCCCCGCGCCTAGGTCTTGCATTGGGCCCCGTATCTGCTAGGGCCGGCCCTGGCAGCAGGGATGTAACGAGGTTTGATGGCGCCCGGGGCAAGAAGCCAGTTTGGCGTCCCCATGTTCGAAACTGAGGTCTTCTGTAAGCAAATGTACGGTATTGAATAAAGTACTTGTGACAGTGTTAGGACTTTTCCGCATCCCTCGCAGTGATTTGGCGCCCCGGCAGTGACCCACAGTCCGGGGAATTGCTCCCCTTGCCCCCTTCCTCGTTACGCCCCTGAGTAGCAGTCTGACATCTGGACGAATGTAACTAGTCATTTAGGCAGAGCCGGATAAACAAACGCGAGGCCAATGAGGCAAAGTCGTGACCGCGAGGACCCCAAAACGCTTAGCGCAACTGCGCAGTTCGCTCAGGTCCGATCCTTTGCATGCAGAGGCAGGATGAGAAACTTGCTAGCGGATTGTTGTACTCTTGGTCTTTATTGCCTAACAATATAACGGCAATAAATCTTCAAATTTTCACTTCAAGTTACGGTAGTAGGCGTTTCGCCTCACGTGACCAGGGTTCCCACTGAGGGTTTTTTCCACCCGCAGTGGCGCAGCCAGGAATTTTGTTGGAGGGACCAGTCACCTGACATACATCCGACTGTTCCTTTCGTTTATTTTCGAACAGTTGAAATTGATATAAAGCACCAGCGCAAATTCGTAGAAAGTTTTTTTCGGGGAGGGCCGTGGCCTCTTCGGCTTCATTCTGGCTGCGCTACTGTCCACCCAGATCTGTATTTTTAGTCAACCTGGGTGTCTAGGTTTGATTATGAAAAATCGCGTTAAATCAGTTTTTGGAAGTCATAAATTCATCAGCAACTTCAATGTGAAAAATAATATAAAGATAACTTTACATTACTGTGTTCACATGCGCACATCAGATGAGAAAGTACGCATATCGGATGAAGCAGAACGTGTTCAATCGTTTTCAAATTCTGATATAGGATTATTGTTAGGGGTATATACAGTGGTGTGTTTAAGGGAAGGCAAGCGAGGCACTTGCCTCGGGCCCCCTCTTTTAAAGGACCTCCTGCAAGGCATTTCGCGCGTAAATATTCCTCATTTTTGGTGAAAAATTTATTATCCGCTCATATAATATTTTCCGAAGCACATAATAATTCAGTACTCTGCCTTCAAAGGGCCCCCAAGAGCAACTGCGATATGTCAGTAGGCTATTCTGCTTTTAAAGGGCGCCTCCAACAACAACAACTGTAATGTGCAGGTATCCTGCTTTGCAAGGGCGCCCAATAGCAACTGCATTGTGTAAGTACGCTGCTTTCAAAGGGACCACAATAGCAACTGTAATGTGTAAGTCCTACGCTTTCAAAGAGGCCCGTAATAGCACTGTAATGTGTGAAGTACCTTGCTTTCAAAGGGGCCCAACAGCAACTCTAATGTAGAAGTAGGCTACCTTCCTTTCAAAGGGGCCCCCAACAGCAGTTGTAATGTGTAAATACTTTGCTTTCAAAGGGGTCCAAAGTAACTATGGTAAATGTATCAGCACTTTTCTTTCAAAGGGCCCTCAACTTCACTGATTTCTAGTGTTTCACATTTCCATTTGGAGATTCGAAGCTTTCTTTGGGGGCTAAGTGGTGACTGGACTGAATTTTGGGCCCCTGTGACAGCGTGGGTCCCCCCAATTGGAGGGTATGGAGTGCGGCTGATACGGCTGTGTCTGGCACAATACTGCCACCGCGTCAACACCGTATTGTGTGCATGTTATGGTGTTTTGCTAGTTGTTTGCAAACATCCGGATTCAAAACAATTGTGGAACAAATGTTCTCTGTACAAGAATGAAAGTTGCTCCAATTTGAAGTTAGGCAGTAGACACCAAACGCCCATAAGCTGTTTAGCCGATAGCCTTCCCCGGTTGGAAGGTAAACGGTTTGAAGAAAAAAATGATTTTCGGATATTTAATTAAATGCCACTTGGTTAGAAAGTTGTGTTTGGCAACATTTCAGCTATCCATATACAATCTTCGTCCGTGTACGTCCAACGTAAAAAAGCGCCAATAGTAAAAAATGGGCAAAAAGGCCCACTCCTGACAGTAATTATCAAAAAAGTACGATAGCATTGGATGGGAGAACAGGGAAATATCACCAGTGCAGAGACAGTGATTCACAAGATGCTCAGGTGGAAAATTCAACGACAAAATCAGTTAAAGCTTGCCGAGTAACTCAAAACATATATTTGTATTCTTGTGAATTTCGTCGTTGCACCATCGTCAGTACAGAACCATCGCCAGAAAGTTTTCAATAGGGGACTTTGCGTTCGTTCAGCGGGGCTTGACATTCCGAAATTTGATAAAAATTCCACCCATTTATAGTGCTTCATATTTCAATTTTTGGGGGCTTAGAGTTTTGGGGCGACCGAACTGCGTCAGTAAACTAGCCGAAAGACCACACATTTCCCAGACATTCCTGGTGTTCCGAGCGTGATCGCGACAAGGCAAAGAGGAATCGAAGCAGTGACAGGGACGGATCCAATTTTTTCAGATTTTACGTTTGAACTGCAAGTAGAGTGAATCAGTGCCAGCCGAAAGACAATGTGGGTTACGTAACAGGTTTGACTCCTTTGTTCACCAGTAATGGTAATGGTTTATTGTTTCATATGACTCAGGTAATAAGCAGAAGCAATACAAAAAGCACACTTGATTGCAGTCATAAAAAAAGTATTTTTCAGCAAGAACAGGTGTTGCGCCCATTTTGTTAAATTAAAAGCGATGCACCTTAGCCTGAAAACTAACCCAAGGCAAGGGCAAAGATATGCTTGCTTATGGTTGTTGTGAAGGATTTTAATGAAAATGTTAGCCAAAACAGTTGCATATCTTTTACCTGATCAATTTTGTTGTTGAGGGTCCGAGATAAAAATCTGATGCACGAAGGTTCTCAAGAAAAAGCTTGGGAGCCATTGGAATGAAACATCAAAGGTGAGTTCCCAACTCCTTGGTAAATGTCCAGCGCGCGTCTTTTTTTAGAACTCCGGGTTCTAAACCATGCAAAGCTTTGCGTGCACTGCAAGATTCAAAGCTAACGGCTTCATTGATGAATTTTGTAAACAATACGGTCATTTGCTGTTAACTATTAAACCGTGCTTGACGCGACCATCACCGATTGCGGGCAAGCTGTGACCTGTCACATTTTCCATATATTAACTTCGTGATAAGACTGCAGTAATCGCAAGCAAAAGGGTTAGCACACTTTTACTAATGTCCCTTTTTAGCCACATGGAGGTTGCTAATTCGTGCAAGTGCCACTATGGGGTATTTTTCGTTTAGGTCCGAAGTGCAAAATTACGGGCGATTGGAGTGTCACAGATCGAGCTCCATTCTAGGCAGAAGTGATATATTTTTAGTCAAGTTGAAGGTATGAGTCTGAAAATTCAAGAATTATTGGAATAAGACGTAAGTGGGTTGATTTCTATTCATGAACCACATTCTTTCCGACACCTGGAGTTTTATGGAAATTATGAGGTACAATCAACCTCACCTTGAAAGTTGCTCAAAATTCAAAATAAATTAGAAATACTGTAGTAGGATTTGACAATGTAACAAGGCTTTACAGCGTATTAGAAACAAATGAAATATGCTGTCTTGCAATTTTATTTTTTAGCAATTTTACTACAATTACGCTTAGTTTTTGGACTTTTTAAATTTTAGAAATGCATTAAGATACGTAGAGGATGTCATGCTAATCTAAGTCAACATTGAGCCCCTTGTGCTAATTTCACCTTGTTAATTTAAACTTTATATTGAGCTCCTTGTTTCGTGAAGTTCTTAACACTTTAGTAGAGGACTACTATGGTAAGCAACAGCCTTTCAGCTACGGCATGGCAGAATTGAAAACGTCGTTTTGTTTTTGGCAGATAAAAACTACCGTATTACAGCTGAAAAGTGAAAAAATAACTTCAGCTCTGCCCAACTGCACGAGTGTATTTTCGATTAAAAGAATAACGCTAAAATGCACTGCCCATGTTTTTGAAATTGCAGCTGAATACTATGAAATATGGAGGTGGCTTTGGGACTGACGGCAAGGCGCCCAGAAATAGTGTACTAAAATATCAAGGCCTGAACACTTTATCAAATTTCGATCAAGTTCAGTAATCAGCTTAAGTCATGCTTCATGTTTTTGCTAAAAATTATTAATGCTTATTACAATTATGTGAGATACTGAGCTCCCGTGAAAGCACTAGGCTGCGTTGGTAAATTTGAAAGTGGTTTAGTGTAATGTCTAGCGTATTAATGTCCTTTGTATATTTGCTTATACTGTAGTACTGTATTTGACTAATCATTGATTTTGACGAATTTACGGCTGACATTATTCAAGTAAAATTCCACAATGTAGGCTACAGTTGATTGTGTGATTCTGGATGAGAAGCGCCATGGTGGTTTCCATTCAAATGATGCATATCAGAACAAAAAAAACAAGTTTAAACCGCCAAGGAAAGTAATTAAGGAAATTTCGTTTCTTAAAATTCAGTCCAAAAGCTGCAGGTGTAAGTTTATGCACGAGCATGAAATTCCTGCTAACGGCGTGCAGGGTCGCAACCAGCTGATATTTTAGGGGTGGGAAAAACATGCAATTTCCCGAGCATACATGCAAGCTTGGCATACATATAGACAGAAACTTTTCACTTGACACCCACTGTGTATCTTAAGCTAACCTTCTTTTGCTCTAGCTAGTTCAGGGATTCCCAACCTTTTCAGGATCTCGTACCACTTGGGCACGCCGTATTGTCAGTGCGTACCACTTCTTCCAGAACAGCTAATGATATTGCTTTGCAATATACATTGACACATAATATACATTGAAATAACAATAACAGGCCACAACTAATTTTAATGAGATTTTGTTTTTATTTACCTTCCACCAATTGGTCGATGCGTGGCGTAAATTTGCTAACAGCGCATCGAAAGTCATAATGTTACGCTACAATAGGAATAGCAGGCTACAGGAAAATTTATTTATTTAGAAACAAAGCCTGATACGTAAACTAGAAAGCTGTGAATTCAGGTTTTTGTGAAAAAATGAAAGTTACTCGCGGACCATCTGGAATACCGTCTCGTACCACTAGTAGTACGCCTACCACAGGTTGGGAAACCCTGACCTAATTCTACTTGCAAATTCTTGGCACTCAGTTTGAGACTTGCCAATTCCGAATTTGTTTCGTAACTGTCATTATTCTACACAAAGTTGATAACCTCCTAACAAAAATAACCAAGAAAAACTTATTCTGAAGTTAGTCAATTACAGGATGGGCAAATTAGCTTTAGTCCTTGGTGGTGTTGCTGTGGCAGCTGTTGGTATTGGCATTGGCGTAATAATCGGATATTTTTCCCATCCTGGAAATGAAACATCTTCTTCGCCTGAATGGGTGTCTAAAGTAGAATCTTTTTTCCGTGACGTCAGTGATACGGATGTGATGAATTTCATAGACGGAGTGGAAGCTAGCAATATCCGGGACAACTTAAAGTAAGTGATAAACTGAACGGCAATTCAGGGTCGGATCCAGGGGAAGCGATTGGGGCGATCGACCCCTTGAAACTTACGAAAGTAACGTTATTTACCATGATTTTTACCATTCGGAAAACAGCATTCGCGATATAAGGCTTTTTTCCGTCCACTGTTTTGTCAAAGCAGTGTTGTTAAGTACACTTCATCCCTCTCATAGCAGCGAAACCGTTATGAGACAAGACTGCAAAATATTACTGAAGCGGCCCTCCCTAACTTTTTGGCTGGATCCGCCCGTGCGCCGACGTGACTTTCCGAATGTCAATAATCGCCACTTTCTGTTAGCGAGGTTTCCATTGATGAGGCACAAACAAGAGATGCGAGAGTAAAATGTCCGTGCTACTGAAAGCCGCCCAAAGTAAACAGTGCCGGGAAAATAATACTTTTGTTATATTTTGTTTTGACGTCTTATTGTGGTAACCATGCTGGAAGAGACGGTCTCAGCAAGACGAATGAACTTGTGCCTGCAGTAGGGCAGTCCAATTCGATTTTGAAACAAAGTAAAACTAGTTAAATGCCTTTTTGATTATTAAATTCCTCTTTATAATACAAGTTTTTGATGAAGGTACGTTTTCTCAGCATCAAAGAAAGGCTAAACAAACTCTATCCACATTTTTCTACTATGTTACTTTTTTGATGGACAGAAATTTGTACTGTTGCTGCGAATTCCTGTTGAAGACATACAGTTCAACTTCGGCAGAGCTGCCAAGTTTGGAAAACGTAAATGGCTTATTTACTTTGCAGAACATTTTGCTTTAATAAGGTTTTAGACACGAGCCGTATGCCTGCGTATGCCGTACGTGTATGGATCTGTCTTTTGCGAGATCCCACTCCAATCCAGTCTAAAAATATCAGGTCCGATCCGGTCCTAATCTATTAAGTTCACGATTTTATGAGTTCAATCCAGTTCAGATTCAAAGTGGAGATTAACGAACAACAGCATGCGAAATACATAAAACATTTTCAAAACGATCCAAATCTGGTTTCTCCAAAAATTTTGAGATACGATCACAATCCGGAATGATTTAGCAGATCCTGTTGATTGGACTCCGGATCCAATCCGATGCACATTCCTAGTGCATACAAAGCTGGAGGAATAGCTCCCCGTTTGACCGCCCGGGCAAACAGGGGGCCTCAAATCTGACTGAGTACTTTTGTTACGGCATGTAGAGACACCAGAACTGAACTCACCAAGAACTGATTTCACACAATTCTCCTTTAAACATTCATGTTTATCTAATATGTCAAAGACATTGGCCTTCACACGACCCCTAATTTCCTAAAAGCCAACCGTTGCGAAATACATTGTGAATAGTTTTCGTTGTCAGCATTTGACTTGGCAAGCTGGCTGTTGTGCAGGTAATGTTTGCTGAATCCAACTTGACTGTAAGCAACTTTACTATAGCGTAGTAAAAAATTATTCAGGAAAACTAAATTGTCGACCAGTTGCGTAGCTAGAGGTTGTAGCCAGGGCGGGAAACGCAGCTGAAAGAGGCCCACTGGCCACCGAAGGGCGCCCTTTGCCAACATTCAGAAAAAGTTTAGAAATGAAAGTGTATACGGATGTGGATTTCTATATACCAAAGCACAAACTTGCCGGAAAACAACAGTCAAAAAACTTCCGAAAAACGCAAAAGAACGACAACTTACTGAAAATCATACAAGTATACTGAAAACCGAAAAATATGCAAAATGGGGGTTCAGTTTTTACATTTAGGTGGTCAGGGGAGAGATTCGCACCCTTGTACCCCTGTCAGTTACACCGCTGTTATAGACCTGTGCTTTATCCTTTTACTGTACAAGAATAGAATAACCGGTATGCAATCATATAAAATCGTATTCGTAGCCCGCGCCCGTAATATCCAGTGTATCTTGCATCAGAGTTGTCCAATGAAAACTCGAAACTTTGCACCAATGAGACATCCATTTATTTAACGAATAACACTGTTCCCAGTGGTGGGCCTCAGCGCAATTGTGGGCCGTTCAGCACTTTCTATTGGGCCGCGCAACAGTTGTTGCTGTGGGCCATGTTTGCTGCGCCGGTTGCACCAAACATTTTGGCTACTGTAACAACTTTATAGAACATTGATTGTTTGACCTTAACACGGCATTAATATTGTCATTATAGGGTTTATTACATTCGTAGGTGGCAAACCGGGGGAGCCGCATGGGCCTAGGCCCCCCACTTTTATTTCTGGGGGGCCTGGTCCCCCACTTTGAAATTTCGAATTTTGCCTAAATATCGTAAGTTTGAGTAACACAATTCGTATTGTACTTTACAAATTATACAGTGTTAAAGTAAAATCCTTTAATGAAAAAATGCTACAGAATTTTGGCAGTATTTCGTCGATATTATTTCTGATTTGGCAGTGATCGGCAGGATTCCGTAATTGTTTGGCAGAATACACCGTGCACAGTCTGTCTCCCTGCTATGGATTGTTTACCGCATTGGTGTTGTTGAGCAGTGTTTCCAGATGGTGTAATACAACGCAATTTGTCACAAAATTGGTGAAATTTTACATAGCCCACTTGTGTGCATGGGCGTCGGAAGGAATTTTTCCAGGGGAGCCACTAGTGGAGTTTTCCAAACATTTTTGTAGGGGGGGCCAAAAGTGGTGAAATTTGTTTTTTAACACTCGAAACTAAGAAAACAGTTTTTTTGCTGAAATTTTCAAATTCTTGCCCCTTTTCCGACACCCATGCTTGTGTGGAGGAAAAGTTCGTGTCACACCATCACAAAATTGGAGTAATTTCAAGCGTTTCAACAGCATTCTAAATAGTGTAATTTACTGAATCCTATACGCAAAATGAAATATTTGACAGATCAATTCCAATTGTGCTTTTGTTTTTGTGCTGGAAAGGCTAAATAGCTGGATTGGCAACACAATTGGCATCATTACGGACAACTTGCTAGTTGCTACGTATGCTTTGTCTTGTCTTTGTATTCCGGTATCTAATGCAGTTGTTGAATGAGCATTCAGTCATGATACTTCTGCGTTCAAGATGTGGAAATGTTGTGATTTTGAATGTGTTTAAGACAGGTATCAATACTGCGTCATTTTTGCCTGTTTTTTAAGCTGTGTTGTTGGTGTTTTTACAACACACCCATTGGCTTCTCGGCATACGGGCTCCTCGGGCTTCGCCCGATTCTTCGATTACGACTTATAACAGAGAACGCAAGCTTGCTTGCTTTTTATGTTCGTGCCACCACCCACAGCCCCACTTCAGTAACTTGTTAACTCGGGCTCTTTCCTTTGGACCTTGTCACTGTTCATATATTTTCGTTCCATGTCTGGTCTTTCGCGTTCATGTTGCAGGTGACCTGAATAAAACAATATCGT
>JGI24021J15306_10013002_pt1 | contig 10349 bp, 4 predicted proteins | sample Ectturendosymbi1_FD_15306 | JGI IMG/M metagenome (IMG submission 15306) | reverse complement strand
GAGTCTAGTTTCCAATGAAAACTTCAGCGAAACACTTTGGCCTAGTGGTTGGGCCTTAGGCCAGGCAACATGAGCCAAAATGACCCTAAAACTACTTTACTTATGACGTCAGTCACAAACAATCCGCACCCCGAACCAAAAAATTTTTTTCGAGTGGAATCTACTAGACTGGCCGATCCGTTTGAGCCGTTGAACAGCTCTCTAGCGCAATCGACGGAGGAGCTACGGCATTAGTATGGCAACTGAAAACTGCTGTTTTTTAGGCCGAAATCGAAGTACTACTGGTTAGGCACTTAGCATGCTTAACTATATATTTAAAAATCTTATCATACACCATAATATAGTTGCTTGCAACACTTGCAAATTTTTTTCTCATGAGTTTACTAGACTTACAAAACACTTTCCACGATGATACTGTACACATACCAAGCATTATCTGATGCATATAATGTCTGTCAACCTTTGTAACACAAAGAACTGCTTTGAAATTTGGTTGTAACAAATAAAACTAAGCTGTGCTGAAAAAAACTGAATACATTAAGTTGGATTTATTGGCATATGCAGGGCTTTTTAATGTGTTTTAGGGACCCATCAGGTCCCTAGAATCAGAGAAAATTATCAAGAGATATATCGGAATGAATACTGCAATCAATATTGTGAATCGGTAATGGATGAGGCTCAAAACACATCTAATTATATGAAATTTAGTCAGAAATTATTCAGGTGCCTACCAGGTACCAACATTTTCCTTTGAAAAACCCTGGCATATGAACCAACATTATTACTATGAAAAATTTATTTCAACAAAGTTTAACCCAAAAATCGTGAACCCATATCGCTACACTTTGCCAGTTCAAAATATCTATTCAAAAGCTAAAAACCAAATTGCCAGATGTTAAGCATTATTGCAAGATTTCACAAAAAACATCTGACACACAAATTATAGTTTGCAGATGATCTCTATGCAACTGCACGACAAAATGCAGGGTTGCAATTGATTTCATTTCAAGTATGCTTGAGTTAGTAAGGCAAATAAAGAGCAAGGCAACCAAAATGGAACTTTGTCCAGGTTAATACATATCCTTCACATTCAGCAAGACACTTGTGCTCTGTGTGAGTTTGTGGCATGCTACTGAAAGATGCTAGCCATATGTTTTTCAAAGCATTATGATCCAGCAACTTTTTTTAAATCCCTTTAAGCAGTTTCTCAGCACCATGCATCAGTATAAGCAGAGATGGGTGCTGCAGGCTGCTAATAACACTCTCGAAATGAGTGCAAAACGTGAGTATAACACAACTGAACTGAAACTAAAGCAGTTTTTGAATAGTACTTCAATGTAGGAGAGGCTAATGGATTAAATATATCCTGTTTGTTGATTAGTAGGCATTGTTTTACAATGTTTTTGCCCATACATACGTATGGTGAATATTGGTAAAGCATGTAACCATACTACAATGATAAATTATCAGCGCCATGAATGAGCATCTATAATGCTTTGTTCTCTCATGACATCAACCAGTCTACAAGTAGCAGCAAGGACTTAACTAGTTGATGAATTTGCATTTTGCACAAACCAAAAATAGATTGGATTATCTCAAAATAAATAACCATTTGCAAAGTTTTAAGTATCACACTATAGTGTACACATCAGAGTCTATGGAGAGCAGGTTAACCCATGCAGGTTGTGGGTAGCCACATTGGGGGTCCGGTGTGGGAACTGACAGAGCTATGCATGTGGGTTGGGTTAAACTTGGTGCAGGTCCGGTGCAGGATATGAAATTGTTTATGTGGCTAACTGAACGTTGACCCAATGAATGTGAAAGTGACATGTGCAAGAAATTCAATGCCACAGAGAGCTTGTGGTACAAGGGTGTAGCAACATTCTACAGTGGTGATGAGACCACAGGTTGGAGCTTCCAGCTCTCAGTGATCTTGCAAGAATTACATTCTGGGTGATGGCAACTAGCACTGCTAATGGACAAGTGTTCAGTATGGCTGAGCATGTCATTAATAACAGAAGAGCAAATTTAAAGAGCTTGTCAGCGAATGACATACTCTTTTTCAACAGTGCCTTTAAAGATAAAAACAAAATGTTCAAGGTTGGCCGGAAGGTTTCACATTTTTACTTGACAGTGATGTTTGACACCTTCACAGCCAGTATGATTTGGCCTAAATAAAGCAGTTTTTGGTTGTCTTACCAACAGTAGAACTCGCCAGATGATTGTGCTAAAGAGCTGTTCAAAACCTCAATAGACTTGGCAAGTCTTAAGTCTGGTATGACAAAATTTTTTTTGGTTTTGGATTTTTGTACTCTAAATTAGGTGATAAAAATTCTGATGCAGGCCATATCAAATGTTCATGCAAGCTGCATTTGGCCCCATAGGCTGCAGGTTCCCTACCCCTGCTTTAAGCACTGCAAATTTATCAACATGTTCATTGTTTAGTGATGTGCCACAGATCAGAACCATTATAAACACTACTGTAGCAATTTTGAAGTTTTGGTTTGTGACCCACATGTTTACTTAAAATGAATCTGTGGCTCACCATGTGTTATATAGTCATGGAAAAATTAAGCAATAACTATATGGGCACAAGCAATAATTAAAACTTTTGAAAAGACAAAATGGCTGCTAACAACATATTTTTTAAGAAATTTTCTATACAACTTAGTTCATTTAACATAAATGTTCTTGCAATTTAGCTACAGGTTTGGAATTTGCAGCTCTGTTGATGACAGAGCATACTGAATTGTGGGTTCAACTTCAACGTATTGGTTTTGCCATATCTTTTAACATACTGCTTGACCCTCATTGCAAAATTTCATGTAGCTCAAGATTTTAGACATGACCAATTTCAACTTATGTTTACAATGATTTCAACACAGATGACTCCACCCAACTGCATATCAGGTAAATCAGTATGGTCCACCTACAGGCCTGCGAGCTTTCTCAGTACTATTGATTTGATGTCGTGTGTGTTACAGGAGGTAATTGTAATTAGAACAGGCATAACATCTGTTAATAAAAATGTACAATATTAACAGCATTAGACTAGATTATAGAGACCTTCTAGAAATTAGTCAGCAAAGATAGATTTCCCAACCTAGAAGATTTCACAATAAAAATGCAACTCGATGTTTAGAAATACACATGACACATGTGTGTGAGAATATATTTTCTACAACAAAGCAAATCAAATCTAAAAACATAAATCAAATGTTGGTCGAAAACTATAGAACGAATTTTATGTGGTGAAGGGTGCTATTTATTAAATGGCTAGTTACAGCCTAACTATAGTGTTGTATGTGTTTGATTTCAAAGACTGCCATTAGCTACGTCACGTGACAGTTTTGTCCACTGTCTTAATGGAGGCTTTTGCATGCGTTCAAAATCAAGATTTTTTATGAACAGACTATCGTGTTACATAATAAACCAACAATCGCAGTGAGCAGCGCATGTGGTTCCATGAGTAGCTAGCACATAACTTAACGTTGAAGCACAGATTGTATTTCTCCAGAAGGCTCCTGACTACATTGGCACACATCTACCATATTTTCGGGACCATAAGGCGCAGTATCAAAAGTTGAATGCTAGCTGGTTTTTTTTCATACATAAGGCGCACTGGATTATAAGGCACATTAAATGAAGCAAAACTGAGTAAGTAAAAGTATATTCAACTCTTTCACAATAACTCCCTACTGCCGAAGTCGCCCAAGTGAATGAGTCATCACTGGGTGTTTAATCTGTCATTACATACGAGGGAGTTTAATCTGTCACACATTCCTAATTCGCTAGACACGAATTGAATAAAATAAAAGTTGTGCGTGGTTTGATTCGGTGTGTGTGTGGCAATGAGTCTGGAGCTCCGCAGAGTAATATGATCTGTGGTATGTGCTAGCTGCTCTCGGACGTTGCTCATTGCAACTGTTGTTGGTTTATTATGCAACACAATGGTCTGTTTATAAAAAAATTGTAACTAACAATTAAATAAATACCACATAAAATTGGTTCAACATGAGAAAGCACAACCAAATTCATACATTAGGTGCACTGCATTATATGGCGCACTTTCGATTTTTGAGAAAATTAAATGATTTTAAGTGCACCTTATGGTCCGAAAAATACGGTAATCAAACACGCGCACAGCTTTTAGTTTATTCTATTTGTGTCTAGTGGATTAGGCATGTGTAACAGATTACACTTCTTCATATGTAATCCACCAGACTGAATAGATTGTGAAAGAGTTGAATACAGCTATCTGAGGTTTGTTTCATTAAGTGCGCCTTCTAATCTGGTGTGCCTTATGTAGGAAAATAGAAGAGCTAGCATTCAATCACTGCTACTGTGCCTTATAATCTGGTGTGCCTTATGGCCCAAAAAATACGGTATGTAATTAATTGCTATTCGCTATCGTGTAATAATTTTCAACTCACTTATCTTTCCTTTTTGACTTTTAAATATGTTGTTTTATGCATCATTTGTTGGAAGTGGCCCGCAAGTTGTCACATTTTTGAAAAATGGCCCAGGGGTCAAAAACAGTTGGACCATGCTGGGTTAAATGCATAAACTGCTTTATCACATGAGATACCAGAATCTAAAATGAGATTATAACATAACAGTTGATCGCATAAACCAAGTACTTAAAGAAAATTATTATTTTTAATTGTAGACATGTGATGAAGTGTAAAGTGTGCCAGTCAGATGGTGTTAAATGTTACAACACCATTAATCAGATCAACACCTTTGGAGCCAGAAAAGTTCACATGAACTACGTTTCTAGCGTCACTTAGCAGCTCCATAACTTGCCAGCCAGTTGTGTTAAAGAGCTGTTCAAACCCTCAAAAAATGTGGTGAGTCTTCTAGTTTGAATTTTTTTTTAATTTAAAAGTTTTGTGTTTTTTGTGAGTGACATCATAAGTTGGGTAGGTTTAGGCCTTTTTCGCCAAGCTACCCTGTAGTCTGTGGGTAGCACTGAATAGACTAAGAACCGGCGTTGGCCACTTTGGTACATGCCTCCACCGCTGGGACATGCTAGATACACCCAAATGCATCTGTGGTGCTGTGGAACAGTCTGCCAGTCATATCATCTTCAACTGTAACATTATCCGCCCACCGCACTGCCTGGAAGACCTGCAGTCCCCTAACATCAACAACACCAAATGGCTTGAGGACCTTGCAGATTTTGTTTGAACTGCCGCTCACATGCAAGAAGAAGAACCAAGGTCATCGGGCCCTGAGCCCCAATAGCTAGAAAGAATTTTTTGACTCAAGTTTTTAGTACAAACGTGGTTAAAATCAGAGTCTTTTGAGCCTTTGATTGGCTTTCCAACATTTCCTGTTCAAAACTTATGGCCTAAAAAACAAATTGGGGTAAAAATTACCCACTTGGCTATTTTGTTATAACTTTGAAACCAGAAATGCTAGAAAGATAATCAAAGGCTCAAAAGACTCAGATTTTTAGCCTAGTTTACAATAAAAACTCAAGTCAAAAAATTCCCTCTAGTGGTTGGCGCCCAAGGCCCAGTAACCTGGGCTAAAATGGCTTAAAACCTTTCTAGCACAATTGGCTGGTGAGTTATGGAGTTGCAAAGTGGCACAAAAATAGTGGATCGTGTGGGATTTCAAAGTACAAGTATATCATACATTGGCTCCCAAGGTGTTAAGTAACTTTAGTCAAAGTTGCTAGCTTCAGCTGGGACAAAATTGACAGTATGGATTTAACTTTAATACATTTGAAGATTAAACTGACTGAACAACAGTACACCCACTCTGAATTTAGGTTTCGTCTGATGACTGCATAGCACTCTGGTGTTTACATTGTTAGAACTGTGCAAACAAGCAAAAATGCAATGATTTGTCATTGTCAAATAAAATTCTTGTCATTGAAGAACTTGAAAAGAATGCATTGCAGAACACAGTCCTTCAAAAGATATCTCTGCAAGAGGACTGTGGAATACTGTAGCTTTGAGTAAACTTCCTTTGACATAAGAATCATACATCCTACCTCACAGTCTCATTCTGGGAAGTTCCAAAATCTACCAACGACATGAAAAAGAGAAGAAGGATAAGTACAACCATGGGGGCAATTTGGTAGGGAACGTGTCCCCCCCACTTTTTCAGGTGGGAGGAATATAATATGACATGTCCCTCCAGTGTACTGTTGTTTGTTTCTGAATATGTGACAACCAACGTTACAGCAAAAACAGTTACATTTCTATGCGAACCAAATCCATGCTGTGCTGTAGTCTCTCATACGTACGTCTGTAGAACTCCCACTGTTTCAAGAAAATAACCTTCTTAACAGTAGCCTACACCACACCTCCCGAAAACACGCAAGAAAAAGTTTACTGGGTAGAATGTTGGACAGAAATAGTTAACCATCTTTCGCAAACAGCGTAAACTTCAATGATGCTAGTGTATATAGACATACCATATTTTTGTGATTAAAAACCAGGACGCTTCAGAACAACGAGCCTTGAAGGAAATCAAACAATTTTGGGTATGACATATATCCTTTCAATAACCTACAATTGCAAAAAGGACCCCCTCTTACTAGCCAACTTTACTGAACTAGCCAATGTGCTAACAATCAACCCATTACTGGACCAGTTAACCACTGCAATGACGTATCAATTACCTTTACATCTAAAACAACGAAACAAGATCACACATCATTCTTCAGCAAGATGTTTGAACAGACTAATCATAGCATGCTAATATTCATGTAGGGCTATGCTGCCTGACTGAATGCCCAACCGGGATGCCGGGACAAAACCTTTAAACTGGGTCTGTCCCAGTTAAAACAGAACGTCTGGTAAACCCAAGTGTATATATAATGTTAAAAAGTTACATTTTCAGACAAATACCTTCAAAGCTTTTGCCCAAGACAAAAACAGCACTATTGTCGAGACTTAATTTTAAGATGGGTAGTTTTGCAAAAACCTGTCAGTGTCTTCAACCATTAGTAAATAGGATTGCAATCAAGCTCAAAACATAGAACTTGACTAGGAATCAAAGACAAAATATAGTGACCAAATAATCCAAAATATATTTTTTCGTGACTCTTACACTTTGTGCTTATGCTCAATGCATTGGTTCGTAAGTCATCTGATTTACTTAAGTTTAACCAAAAACATAATGCACTAATATTTTCATCCAATTGCAAAACTTGCTTTACAAGCAGGCCCGTAGCCAAGGTAGGCTTTCAGGGACAGTGCTCCCCAATTTTTTATGCCCCCCAACTTTTATTGTGCCCAGAAAAATTTGTTTTAAACATGTAGAAAAACTAAAATCTTTTCCTTGTAAAAATGTAGTATTTCCCTCCAAAACTTAATAACTAATCACACCTGGTTTTGCTGGTCATTCTTTTTGTGTCAATCAGGTGAAACTTGCACATTTTACTAATTAAACTTTGTGCGTTTTTGTTTCTGTTTAATCTCAAATAAATTTAATCTATTAAAATCTGATGTTCAACCAGAAAAATTGATTGTGAAAAGACTGAGCTAAGTTGCATCACATAAAAAAGTCACAGGACAACAACCACCAAACGATCAGGTATGCAGAAATTACATTGTAGGCTAGATGGGTATGTATACAGCGGCCAACATGGGGAGATTGAAAGGATGCATCCACCACATGATAAGAGGATATCAATAAAGATTTCGGCAAGGGTGCGGCTGCAGGCATGATACCCAATAGCATTGAAAAGATGTGAGCGGAAATGTCCAAGAAAAATATTTATCGTCTTTGATTAAGCAACTTGAAAAAGACTTCAAATCACGCTGTAAACCACACCTTTTACAAAATGCATAAGAACAGATGTGTTCTTATATAAGAGTGATATACACATGCGACCAATGCGATTCAGCATTTTGTGCACTCCAACTGACAGCTCTGACAAAAAAACCAATTGACATATTAGCGTGATTAGTCTTCCTTTTAAAACACCTCTATAAACAAGATTGGAAATCTGTATTTAAAAAACTTTACTTCTGCATCGACCCGAATTTCACACTAAACTGTCCCCCCATGGCCATTTTGCAACAAAATTGCGCCCATGACTACAATCAAAGACTAAGAGTGATTGACATGGAGATGTCTTCATCCAATCCCCGGGTCTGGCGTACAATTCCAATTCGCCCTCCCCAACTTTCCAGGTGATGACGTTATCGATTGAAGTTGGTGGTGAGAGAAGGTTGTACACCAAATTTGGTGATGACGTCACTGCCACGTCCAGGGCCGGCATGCAACCGATGTGGCTGCATTGGGCCCGCGCCTCTGGGGGCTCGGGCCCCGCGCCATGGTGTTTGGATAGATTATTCATTTTTGCCAGATACACCTTGCGCTTGAGAATTCAGTAGAGACGCCATATAAATTACATTGCCAACAAAGAACTCTGTCGTCAGTACGAGAAAATTTCCTCTCGAACCTTAGCAAACGTGCTCAGTGCTCGTGTTAGTCCTGTGCTGCACATCTGCGCTCTACCACAATCGTAACACGGTTGACCGAACATGAAGACGTCATAAATGACTGCTCAGAGGGGCCCCGCGCCTAGGTCTTGCATTGGGTCCCGCGCCCAGGTCTTGCATTGGGTCCCGCATCTGCTAGGGCCGGCCCTGACCACGTCATGAGATACCGCTTGTCAAAGTTGACGGCCTATACGTGCAGGGTCGGATTTACCTATAGGCTTAAGCCTAGGGCCTCAAGATCCAAAGTAGCCGCCAACAAACTGTGGTACGCATATAGTCAATGGCCAGTATAAGATCATTTAGATTAAACTCCGTCAAGAATTTATGTCTTAACCCTTTCAGTCCCGCGAAAGCTCCAATTCTTGCAAAGCTTTGCAATCCTATAACTCGCCAGGCGATTGAGGTAGAGAGCTATCCAAACCATCCACGGATTCAGCAAGTCTTGTAGACAAAATACAAAAAAAAAGTTTTTCGTTTTCGGTGGGGGGATTTCTGGAGGTGACTTCACAAAGAGGGGATGCTTTGGAAATTTTGGCCACATTTTCCCGGCCCTGTGCCCCAACCAACTGACCCGTGCTTTTGGCTCAAAGTCTTGTTGAAAACTAGGTCAAAATCCGCGTCTACACAGCCCTGGACTGACTTTCTAGAATATCTGTAGCCAAAATTATGGATCAAAAACCCAGTTTTTGGCCTAATCAACAACTTTTCAGAAAAGGCATAATTTGCCCTTTCAGGGCAAACTTTGGCCATCCACAACTCGGCAGCAGATTGAGCTAGAGAGCTATTCAAGCCCCGTAATGACTAGTGACGTTGTGTAGTTTAAAATATAAAAAAAATTTTTAATATGTTGGGGGATTTTGGGCCAATGGAATCATCACAGGGTCATGTTTTTTTGGTTAATTATATGACGTCATCATTCGATCCCACGCGCCAATATTTTGGCTCGCAGTATTTTTGTATTCTACGGCAGAATACGCGTTTTCAGAGCCGTTGATTGAGTTTCTAGCGTTCCTGGTTCAAAAGTTAGGCCAAAAAACAGCTAATTGGTAAGGGGCTTTTCTCAACACTTTTGGGGCTTTCCCAAATTAATTTCAAGGTTTCTAGGTCCTAATCTTGGAACCAGGAACGCTAAAAACCCATTCGGACCTTTCAAAGTCCAGAATAGTAACCAAAAAAAAGCTAAACTCAAAAAAATTGTATGTCATTCAAATGGCACCTGCGGGTCTCAAAGGGAGGTCGAGCAAAATTCTGACGTCAGCAAAAATAACATAAACACCTTATCGTTATATAAGCATTAAAAAAAAGACATTCTAAACTGAAACGTTTTTCTTAATGCAAACTACATGCCTTCACGAGTCTTTAGACTGCAAAGAGTGGTTTTTAACCTGTGGGGAATTCCCCACTGGTGGGGAAGGGCGGAGTTGCCAAGTGGAGAATGACCGGTCGGACAGTAGAACCACTGCTTCAAAATTTAACACATCACATCCAAATATTGACTTACTTTACAAATCACAACCATATGTGTGGGAAATGGAGAGTTGGCCCATTAAAAACTAGGGAATTGGAGAAAAAAGGTTAAGAAACCCTCTAAAGTTTAGAGGGTTTGAACAGCTCTCTAGCTCAATCTGACGGCGAGTTATTGCCTGGGGTAAAATTCCCCCAAGAGTGACTTTTCCGGGAGCAAAAGTTTGGTGAATTTTTGGTTTATGAGCCGTAATTTTCGCTCCCGATATGATAGAAAGTCAACCAATGGCTCTAAAGAAGCGGGTTTTGACTTAGCTTTCAACTAAACTTTGAGTCCAAAAAATGGCCCATTGGGACGGCGCCCAGGGCCAGGCAAAGATGGCCAAAATAACGCAAAAACACCCCTACTTGTGACGT
>JGI24021J15306_10013001_pt1 | contig 10351 bp, 9 predicted proteins | sample Ectturendosymbi1_FD_15306 | JGI IMG/M metagenome (IMG submission 15306) | reverse complement strand
CCTAAAATTTCAAAACTCTTTGCTTGAGCTTTCCCAACAAACAACGATCCTGTTTGTTGAGCTCTTCGATACCGCAAACAATTATTTTAAACTGCCGCAAAGCATACCACCGCGATTTGTAATTTCAGATGCTCATCATCAGCTACCTATACTGCTGGTTGCGTTGTTCATTCGATAGCGCCACCACGACTGCTGCTTTTTCTCATCCAACGCACAAAAAACGAACACGCGACAACGGCAGCAAAGTTAAAGTTCGTCAGATTCCGGAAGTAAATGATGGGCTTGTGCGTCTGGGGAAAGGGCCTCCCTCATGTCAACGCCGGCGACCTTGGCCAAGTTAGCGTAACGATGCGGCGTACGGATCCGTCTTCTGGTGCTCGGCACGTCACTGGTTGGACCTGTAATCAAAGCAAGAAGTTTTGCAGTCCAAGCACAGAAAACGATTCATCTTGCGTAAATTACTAAACAGCATTTTGTCACTAACTAGCCCAGAGGTTCCCAACCTGGGATAGATGTACCCCTAGGGGTACATTTGCCTATCCGAAGGGGTACATTTGACGTTAGCAATAGAAGAGAAATATATATTTACATATCTTTTGTTTCCAAATATTTATACATATATCAATGAATGTTATTTTCAAAAGCCATTATATGCTTATTGTTAAATATATCTATGATTAATCACGATAAAATATTTTGTCGTAAGAAATTTTAGGGGTGCATGTGAATCTGTCAAAATGCTGAAGGGGTACATGGTCAGAAAAAGGTTGGAAACCCCTGATCTAGCAGGATTTTACGTCGAAATATGTTGCCGCAAAGAATTGATCAAACGACTTGTAAATTAAACCAGGTTAATCTGTTTAGCAAACAATAGCTACACCGACGTAAACAACAACGTTGAGGACTTGCTCTTATGCCAATACAAAAGCAAGGTAACTACTGAATATCTAGTAAGTGACGAACGAAACAAAAACGTCCTCCACTTTTCTTCCGGATTTGCCAAAACATGTCTGCGCCTAGACTCTCCGTCTCCAACTCCTATGACCATTTATGATAGACGGTATTGTTGTTCAATTTTAAAGGGTCCAAGGCCCTCTAAGAACCTTAATAGGCGTGGCGTCAGTGGTGACACACTGTCGTGTTCATCAGTTACTGGCTAGTCATGACAAGGATGACGTGTTCAGTGAAGGACAGTGGTTAAATATCAGGCAAGCGGAGACTTTCCAATTGCTTTTTCGCCTGCATGAAGTCGCAAACTTAAAGTCAGCTAAAAGCAGCAGAGGCTACCTGGGCAATACTTAATGCATCCCTGTTTCACAATGCAGCACGCGTTCGATTTTTCAAAAAACTGCACCATTGCGACACAAAAAGTTTGATGGTTCAAAATGAGGTGAATTTTTTGTCATTGGGAGCAACATAAAGCTATGCAAAGGCAGCAGTTCGGCTGTTGACTTAGCGGACCACGTGCTTGGAAGTAGCCACGTTTTTCGTGCAGTAAGGAATACTATCTGATGCGCTGCACCGTTGCTTGGGCTGTTTCACCACACGGTAATGCGGGTTTTGCCAAAGCTGGCTTGGCCGATAACGAAGGGTTGCAAAACAATCTGGACCACGCATGATTCCAGAAGCCAACTTAGCAGCACCAATTTTAGACTGCTGTTCAAACTTACAATAAACGTCGAGTTTGCAGTTGCAACTCGTAATTCCAGCTTTGTTTGCTGCGCTGCAAGTGTACCAAGAAGCGTCCTGCAGTTGTGCTTGAGTAATTTGAAGACATACATATCCTGAGTCATCTTGATACAACCTATAAAAAAATTTTGTAAGGATGTCCGAATACGAAACCGTTCAGCTGAATTTTCTAGCAACACAATGCTTAAAACCGCAAATTCGAAATCTGTTGCACTTGCACTTATTAACATGATGCTGCATCACATTGAATTGATTTATCTGCTGCTACTATTAACTCACTGGGTTCGACTTCCATTCATCACTTGGTCGGAACCTTTCTTCCACGTGACAATCGGTCTTGGAGTTCCCATGACGCGAGCTTCCAGCCGCACGGCGCCGCCTTCAGCAACACACTGAGCGGACAGACGTTGCACGAAAGCAGGCGCGGTCATGTATTGACGAGCTGTGAGAAACGCCTTATTTCTCACCAAATTCTTTTCTCAACAAAGTTAACTTTCAGCAAATCAACGCGATGCGCAAAGTGGATGCATATGTGTGGATGGAACTCTTAAATATGTCACAGGCCCAAGCTCCAACACTCTGTCGCAAAAATTGCATTTCCAGAATTCTGAGATAAAATCAATTATTAAAGTTTTAAAATTAGTTATTGAATAATTATCGTGTTAATTAAATTTTCTTGCAACACACATTCAATTAATTGGTAGAAATGTGAGCGCGATTATCAGTACAATGTACTGGATGCCGCTGCGTTTGCCTCAGTGCGATGTAAACATAGGTGTTCACAGTTCCAGTACCATTGTACAAACTAACAATTAAACAAAGACAACGCTCTACTGCTTACGTAGTTGTCTCTAAACAAGGCCTCCCAGAAAACACAAACAAGGCCTGGAGTGTTTTCTACGTGGCCTTGCTCTGAAGCACTGATAAAGAAACCAGCATCATAACCAAGTAGCACATACGCTATGACATTAACTAGGACTGCAGCTACGGGCGAATATGCGGGGCAGTGCTCCTCAATTTTTCTTTCTGACTCCCACACTTTTGTTGTGCCAGAAAATTTTTTTATTAAAGCATCTAATAAAAACAAAAAATATTNACCCCTTAAAAAATGTGTTTGGGCCCTTCAAGCCATAAAACCATGTTACGGGCCTAACATTAACCTATGGCTCCGCTAAAGTTTTTTAAAATCTACTCGGAGCATTAGTTTTTCCAAGGTCATGCCGCAAAAAAATCAGTGTCAACAGCCTTATTCCCACTGACTCCATCCTTCACATATTGATCTTTTTAATTTCACCTCTTTTTTGCAGAAAAAACGAAAGAACGTAAGTGCTTCCAAACAGCAAACACGTTAAATTGCATACGTGTCACGTGTAACTGCACGTGATGTACAGCCTTCCCAGCCTTGTTCGTAGCAACAATCGTGTACTGTCCCTCGTCCATCGGTGACGCTCTCTCCAGCAGCAAACTGTGCACGTTGTTCTCGCGAACCAGTATCTTATGCAGCGAGTCTTGAATCACAGGTCGACCGTTGATCAGCCACTCGATATTTGGTATAGGTAAGCCAGTCACCTGCGCCAGAAGAACTGAAATGATGCAGAGGATTGGTGAACTTACGGAAGTAAAGCAAACTATCCATGTCGTAGGCGAAACATGCATCAAGCCTATTTTGCACAAAGTGATGTGAAACTAGAGGTGATTTGCTGCACGAAGCAACGATGACCACCCGCTGGAGAAATGACATCTTTCCAAACAAGTAAAGGCTAGAATTTTTCTTATTTAACCTGGCTTGGGAGTGAAGAGCATTCAGTTCTAGGTTAAACGGTTAAAACTCGCCATAAGAATCTTTCTCGTCGTTGCAAGAATTGTAATCTACAGTAGATAAATAAAAAATCATTTGACAGAAGTTTGCAAATTTAAGTTGGAATCAAACACAACATCGCTTTTCACAAGTTTTAAAACTAACTTAAATTGATACAAAAATTCCTCATCCTTCCACTGAGGAAGTCNTGAAAAGCAAATATTTTCAAACATTCATTCAAAGGAAGAATAAACGAGCATGTCTAGTTTATGAGCAGGCCTACCCAAGTGAATTTCTTTGAATTACGGGCTAATGTAAGCCAGATATGTTCGTTAAAAACATTTTCCATTGATTCTAGCTGCCTTGGAGAGTTTTGTTAAGATTTGTTTTCAGCGACGTTTAAGTCTTAGCCTCAGAGTCCTTGACTGATTTGTAGCGAAGTGTTGGCGTCTTTCGTGCTGTGGCAGTTTCTGCTTGGTTTGCGATTCTGCGCTGTTTGCTGGAGCAGCAATGCTAAAGACCATTTCGGGTTCATTCGCTGACCTTGTCTTTTGTTTCACTGCAGGTCAGGGAATCGACTGAACTGAATTCGCAAAAGTTTATTGTGACGGTTTTTAACAATGCTAAAATGCCGACTTAGAGATAGTGTTTTCTGTGTCAAAACATTTTTTCAGCTTGCAGATGAGCAGGACGCTTGACAGTGGTATTTTATGTTTGACTGTAGGTACAATGAATAGCATCTCTGCTGAAAAAAACATAGTAAATTGCTGTGCAGGGTCACATCATGTGTTCAACACTGAGTTATATAATGGAAACAAAGCAGAAGTGCTAAACAGCCTTATAATGAAAATCACGGCCAATGAAAACGATTGCAAATTCTTTGCAATGCACTGATGATGATCACAGGAGTTATCGAAACGTTTGCAACATGTCGTTTGTATCGCTTTCATTGGCCATGATTTTCATTATAAGGCAACAAGGCAAATACGAATATTTGGTTCCATTTTGTTTACTGCTGAGAATTTTCGTAGCGTTAATAAATATAAAATTTCGTCCTTCAAAAACAGGTTTGTATCGCTAAAAAACACGTTCGTTTTGCACCATAGTATCGAAATTAATTCTACAGGGTACTGACAGGTTTGCTTGTAACTAGCAGGTAACGAGTTAAACCTGACAGAAAGTGTTTCGATTGAATAAACATCAAACCCAATCTTGCAATACATTCAACAGTAAGAACTGAAAGAGCAGTTACCTGTTGCAAGCGTAACTGTAAACACATGTGCGGGATGCAAAGAATATACACACAACTCAGTACCTTCACGTCGAGGCGAACGAGTTTGCCTTCGTCGGCTTTCGCTTCAGGGTTTGGCTTTTGTATAAATGTTGGCCGATAGTACTTTTCGACCGGGCTCTCCTCGTCGGATGCGAGCTCACCTTTCTCTGGCATTCTGTGCAAAATTTTACCAAAACGCATTAGGGGGTTGTCCGCACTTTGGCCACTTGGCACTTTGGCGAAGTCATTGATTTCTAAGTTGCTCAAATTGAGAAAGATTCGAAAACTTAATGGGGACGGCACAATGCCTGCTGTGGCTCCAGATGACATCGCAGGGTAGAAAGCGAGCAACGTCAAGGTGCTTTCACCTCAATAAAAACACTTTGTTTTTAAAACAAGAATTTTATCATAACTAATTTCAAGAACGGTTGTGTTATTGATAGTCGAAAGTCGAAAAAAGCTTACAAATGACTTTTGCGTACTTGTTTGAACGCCGCAGACTACTTGGTCCAAAGAAAAAGGGAAAAATTTGGATGTCACAGAACTTTTCCTGGAGGAAAAATTCTTTTAAAATGCTATAAAATATTTTTTTTTGTTGATCATTTGTCCAACGTAAGGCAAAAGGTCAAGGTCAGCAAACTACTCCGAACCGATTAAAACAGCGCTTCTCAACCAGTGGTTTTAAGACCACTAGTGGACTGCAAAGTTCTTTCAGAAGAGCCGCAAAGCATTTCAAAATGTGACAATTTTCCGGTATTTTATCAAAAATGTTTCTTAAAATTTAGCCGGTTTTCTATTTCTTTTCGCATATCGCAATTTGTTCTCACATCTCTATTTTTTCGATATCGTTTCAGCGCAGTTCGTCACGTTAGTTCCCATAAAAAATTTCACTAAAAGTGGCTCGCAAGCAGGAAAAACTCAGAATGACTGGGTGGAACCAACGCTGCAACAGTCCGCTGCGGTATTTATAGGAGTCATTGAGGATTTGAGCGTTGTGCAAATGCTTTCTGGAATAAGAGGATTTGGATCAGTGGTTCTCAACATTTTCGCTGAAAGGAGCCAAATCCACTCTTACGCCTTTGTTCCAGAGCCGTAGTGAGGACATTTTAACACAAGTCAATCGACACATTTTGCTTTATTGCAGAACGAAGTCTGTTACACGAAATATTAGACGTGTTATAGAAAGACTGCTGAGGGCCGCACAAAGGGTGCTTGGCAGCCGCATGCGGCGACCAAAGCAGTTGTTGAGAACCACTGATTCAGATTTACTTGATCTAAGCGAACCTACCACAAATGTTGAATAACTTTAACGCTTTCACAAACCAACAACAAAAATAAACAAAACAATCCTAAAACTGTGAATCCTTTGATTGGTTCAGCCAGAGATCGAGTGAATGCGTCGATCAGGGCGAACTTACTTAAATGCTGAATCGTTAGGTGATCTCAGAGGTGACGTCATGCCGGGACTGACAGAGCGGTGAGGCGATCTGTGACGTGCAAGATGAAAAACGAGAAAAGATGATGTATTGTGACGCGGCAATGATGACGAGGGCGCACGAAAACGCACAAGCGATATGACAGAAACAAGCGTGACCTTTGACGAAAGGTCATCCAAGGGTCAGTAACAGATAAACACACAAGCTTCATTGTTCGCAAAGTAAGGTTACTTTCGCACCGGCATGCACGAGTCACACGTTTTATATTTTTAATTGCTATGGTTGAAAGCTATGCTTATAACCCGCAATTTGTTTGAAAAACCATCGTTATAAAGTCTCAGGCACTCATGCTCATGCCGTTTGGATGTTCCACAAGTAAATAACACGAGTTTGTTCACTACGTAATTTAAATATAAAACATTCCTCTTACAAGCACCTGCAATGCCGCTTTTTACTTAAACCGTGGTGATAATTTAATAGGAAATAATCTTTACACAAAAATTCCCGATGCATCTCGGGGTGAGGTATTATAATCTGAGGGGGAGAGACGTCTTGCTCAAACAAAAACGTGTTTTGCTGCAGTGAAGATAGGTTAAATTATTTTGTGTAGAATACCACTGAAAACACATCATAGCCAATATTATCCTGGAAGGGATTAGGCCTAGGGAAATAACCTCCCTGCCACACCACGGGATATGCCAATTCTGGGAATAAACAGTTTTTATCACAGTGCAACTGACCCAGCACTCATTCTCATTTTGCAACAGACACCAAAATTTACTACTCTGCACTGTTTTTACGTAGCATCGAAGCGCGGACGCAAAAATATAAGACGTGGGTTTGTTTTGATTCCCTTGTGCTAAAATGCGACGTTTTGTGCTTCGCAATTTGGTTTCATCATAAAGCGATCAGACAGCCATCTGCAAATTGTTGCGCACCACTAATCTGGCGTGCATGACTGTGGATAGGCGTACAATGCGCAAGAACGAAGAGACAAAAATCCTGTGTCCCTTAGAAAGTCGGCCACAGATCTGCAAAAAAATTTTTTTTTCTATCGAATTTAACTAGCTAATCAGCAAGACGCAAGGACTGTCAATAAGGCACATGCCAAGAGCAATTGTACTGTTCTTTCCTGTTGCAAACGTACTACGTTTGTAACGTATCTTGCCTTATAGACAAGCCTGTAACTAGAAGGGGCGCAGGGGGGTCGAAGCCCCCTTAGAAAAATTTTCGCCCTCCCTGGAAAAATCTGTTGGACATAGTTTAAAAATTTGGATCGTTCTCAGAAACCTCATCGCCTCCCCTAGTGTTCCAAGCTTGTTACGGGCCTGCTTGTAGATTCGTCAATTTTGAACGTGCGACTGCACGCACACATTGCTGTGCTAGCCTTCAATCCACGTCAACGCACAACGAAGCACGCACAAGACCTCGAGTTCACAAGGGATGGTTTGAGTGGCACTATCTGCGCTAACCACGTAAAGGTTCTTGTGAAGTTTACATTTACATCGCCTTCCACTTTCACAAGATATTTAACTCGTATTTTTACGGCATAAACATACCTGAACATTGTAGATTTTAAATCCCCTGTATATCGATTTTGTAATGACAAGGACATTTCGTGCAGCTTTCAAATAAAAAGTTTCCAAGAGCATAACGTTTCGCGGCGTGAGGGGAAATACTACTTTTTTTGATAGACAAGGAACACAACAAAAACTGTAATATCAAACGCATCAAATTCCCTAACATTGAATCCCGTTTGTGGTGCGCCCACTGCGTGGTTGCAACAATATATAAAGGTGAAGGAAAAAATGCAATTTATTTGATCTCTGTTAGTAAAAATCGTTTGCATGCACTGTGTTCATTTCCTGTTATACTGTGATAATTCCAAGCTGGAATGATTCGCTCGCAGCTCTCCAAAAGTTAGGTCAAGCGTGACAATGAGTTCGGTCGAGCGTGACGGTTAAAATCAAACGGCAATTTACCTGGACCGAGTGATATCGGGCGTCACGGTGTTATTTACCACAGGCTGTCTTTCCGATATCATCGCCAATCTTCCTGTGCTACTGACCCGTCCCTGCAGCAGGCGACGGGGTTAGTAAAGTCAACCAAAAAATAAAACAGAGCAGCAGGCAGGTCTGTAGCCATCGGTGAGGATTTGGGAGCAATTCCCCTTCCCAATTTTTGTGCTCCCCAAATTATTTGTGCCCAGAAAATTGTTTGTTATGTTTATTTGATATTTATCTGAAACATACAATAAAAATATAAATATCTCCCCCCTAAAATATATCCCCCCAAACTTCAAAACCTGGCTACGGGCCTAGTGGCAGGACCAGTCGTGGTGACAGGTTTGACAGACAGTAACAATGGACAATCGAAAAAAGCACTGATGTTTGTTGATTGTTCAGGACGTGGCAGTACATCAAGGAAAATTAACAGCTTTTCAGGTGTTTTTGAAATGAAGGCGGCAATTGCCACTGATCTATAAATTCCAGTAAAATATTTGGAGTTATTTTATTATTTTTGCCAGCAAATCGTCAGTTTTTGACAGTTGAAAGTTTGCGAAAACGATGAAGTTAAAAGATTTATTGTGTAACTAAACAGTTTTGGCCTAAAATTTTGAAATCTTCATTGCTAAGCTTGACAAATAACTTTACGATGTGGGCGTTACCAAAAAAATCTTTTTCTGAAAGTGTCAACCTTCCCCAACACTGGCCCGATGCTCTGTACATCGCAACAAACAAAGATTCCGAAATCAAATGAAAACCAATCAAAGGATCATTTGCAACATGCGCAGGAACATCCGGATTGCAGAATGTTCGTTTACCGCCGCTTCTACCTCAAAACGGCGCCATCCGGTGACAGCCGATCTAGTGAAGGAAGCTGGCTGAAGCTGGAAGATGTTGGCCGGATACCCAGATATCCACTACTACATTTTACGCCCTATACACAAGTATAGCAAGGGCTGATATTTGTACTTTGGCATATGTGAAACAGGCTAAATAAAGTCAAAACGCTGCAATCAAAAGACTTCACACCTTTTGCTACATCAACGAGTCATTTTCAACATAAATAAATCGAAATGCTTTTCTGGAATAATTGCTTGGTGGATAATTACAGTACTGGCTGCTTCAAAAGCATGCCTAAGATCAACACTGAACTCGTAGCAGTTGCTTACTGGTAGTTTTGACACAAAAATAACCTTAAAAAGACTTGGAACGTTAATTGGCAAAACGAATGGGAACTGCAAACCGTCTTTTACAACACAGTGAGTAAAATAACCTTAGGTTATCACCGTTGTGTCACCCGCAATAATTTTGTGCTGTAAAACATGCCTTTCGATTTATGCAAGATTGCATTGGTTTTTGACTCCTCAAATCTCGCTAGTATTGCCACGTTTTTTTTAACATTTCGGTTTATCACAAAAACACTGGAGGTTTCAGAAAACATGAGCATACTAAAGTGATCGACATTCTCCGCTATAGTCAAACGCCGTTTGTTTTACTTGCCAGGATTCTATTTGCGCAGTGTCTTGCAGCACTCTTACGTACGTTTCACTGCGTCAAAGCATGATGAGAGGGCCTGAGAAAACCGCAGTGCGTTAACGTTAATTGCCCTGCAACGAAACGCGCCGTCTCTCGTGCACGCATTAGGCAATGTCACGGGTGTGCAGCGAGGGGTGGTTTAGGTCCTCACGTTCAGCAGAAATGAGATGCAGGTTGATGAAAGGTTGTTTTTGAAGGTTAAATGCGTTCAAAGCTGTCCTTGATACGCACTTCTCTAACTTGTCGTCTCGTGGTCGCAAGGTTATTTGTGACACGCCGTGTGACGTGACAACTAACATCAAGCAAAATCTCTGACGACACACAAGGGACCGCCCTATCCTTTCTGGAAACAGAACTCCGTACAGAAACTATGAGAACAAAATTTTCGAAAAGTCAACCGAGTTCGATTAATTAACAACTTAATTTCTATATATACACCAGTTTTTTTTAAGGAAAATGTTAGGTACCCGGTATGGACCTGCAGAGACACGATTTCTCTGATTCTGGGGACCCAATTTTCTCTGATTCTAGGGACTCGATTTGCAATTCTAGGGGCCCGAATCGGGTCCCTAAAACACCTTAAAGAAACCCTGATATATACTCAAGCATGATG
>JGI24021J15306_10012999_pt1 | contig 10352 bp, 5 predicted proteins | sample Ectturendosymbi1_FD_15306 | JGI IMG/M metagenome (IMG submission 15306) | reverse complement strand
AACCGAATGCCCTAAACCGAATGCCCTAAACCGAATGCCCTAAACCGAATGCCCTAAACCGAATGCCCTAAACCTAATGCCCTAAGCTTAAAACCCTAAGCTTAAAACCCTAAGCTTAAAACTGTAAACCTAAAACGCTAAACCAGGGTTGACAAAAAACATGTTTAAAAACAGAAGTTTTACCAAGCCATATTGTTGCAGTATTCAAAGTCTGAAGGCAATGGACTTGTGACCAAGACCTGTAACCTTCCCAAGAAGATGTGGAACTTTTAAGACCAAGACTGAGACTTGCAAAAACATCTCGAAAGACCGAGTCTTGAGACTTCATCATTGCCGAAAACCCTAAACCTAAAATTCTAACCCTTATACTATAACATCAAAACCAAAAGCCATGGTGTAGAGATCACCTGCTATATTAGTACGTGTTCACCCTTCTTTTGCATTAGAGAAGTATGAATATATGCCTTCTGTCTGAAGTGATTAACTCTTAGCATATGCTGAATCATGTGGTAGTAAGCTATCACCAGCAGTTCACCTTACATACCCATAGCCAGCTACTTAGACACTTTTATTTTTTTGGAAGAAATTTATTTAATGTAACACTATGCATCCTCAGACCTGAAATCAATTCTATGGCCCGCAGCCTTGAGAATTTTTTATGTAGATAAATTGTTGACTAGACTATCACCTGATTTTGATTCATTTTCAGATGAAAACAACTACAGTACATTCCTTGCAGTAAAAAAATTATGTAATGTGTACTATATTTTTATNTTTGACTTCCATTTGATAGACTATAGCATCATTACCAATAAAATGTAGCAGGTTGNGACTTGTTATTTTATCCAACAATACTGACTATGCACAGAAAATTGTTTGTTCAATGTTAACAGTGCATTGGCCAGATTAAAAAATTACTGCAATGTAACTTGGTCCATGCATTTTGCATCAGATACATGTTTTACTGGCCATAAACACTTTTAATGAAGAATCTCCACCACTTTATAAATTGTAGTTTTTCATTTGTAATGATATTTTTAAAGGCAGTGGCTACAGGTCTGCCTGTGGACATTCATAGTTGAAAACTTATTTGTCCACCACCTGTAACATGACAGTAACGCACAACGAGAGTGCAGTAGGCTTGGTAGAAACATACTAATCATAAAAGGAAAACCTAACCTTAACCATAGCCCTAACCTAATGCTAACGCTGACCCCTAAACCGAAAGTTTGGAAACTTCTGAAAAAATAAAAGAAAAAGTGGTCTCATGAATTGAAACGTGCAAGCACTACTACTAAAATGAAAGTCGCCAAGGTGAGAGCCAAACCGAAAACCTTTGGCGTAGCAGACCTCAAACAGATCCACTATGCTATGACGTTGGTGCTGCTTGAGTGACAAACTGAACATTTTAGTCGAACTGCATCATGCGAGGCAGATGAATAGTCACTACCTTTTTCAAAAGAGACCTCTTCATGAACATCTTAAAGCTTCCAGACTTGTTATCACATTGAAGGCAGTTATGTTTGCCTGTATATATGTTGTACCATGTCAACTGTGGTACGTTGTTTAAGACAGCATTAATAAATAACATTCAGCACATAGGCATCATCAACTTAGGCAAACTATGTCTCGTGACATAGTGGTGCCGTCATCACCTTATTTGGTGTGTACCCTCTCAGTGGCATCATCACTTGATGTCATTAATGATGCATAACCAGGAAAGTTAGAGGGCTAATTATACACTAGACCAGGGTTTCTCAACCGGGGCCCTTAGCCCTCCTTGGAGACCTCAGAGTAGTTCTCTGGGGACCACGAGCAGAGGCCTTTACTAATAGCTCTGCCGTGATATTGCAAAACCCTATTGATGAGCAGGGGCCGCTAGTGTTTAGAGTCTTTGGAAGGGGGCCACAAACCATGAAAGGTTGAGAAACATTGCACTAGACAACGTCATTATTTATCATAAACTAATTTATTACATTATTTTATTCAACACAATTGCAGTGCAAAACAGGCTAGCTGTGTGGTTTTCAACTGGTTGCATGTGATGTAGTACCTTGCAATACCAAAAGTATTGCTACATCTAAGGAACAGCACAAACTTTCATGATAGTTTGCAAAGCTTTTTGTGTGTTACCTGCTATAGTGTAACTTAATGCACCATTTGCAGCTTGTATATGGCTGGCAGTGGCAATAGTGTGACTTTGGTTGTTACTTGTTTTAATTAGTTGTTTGTGGAAATTTATTCATAAGATATCCCCTGACCCATTCATAAGAGAGTGAGGATATTGTAGTTTACTCCTTTTTTTCTTTTAAACTTCAAAATATTATTGTAGCCCCAAGCTTAAATATGCTGGTCTAGGCAGGAAAGACCATTGTAAATTTTTATCTTCTTGCATAAACATTTCATGAACACAGCTGTTAGTGATCTTAGAGACCTTGGATGTGCTTATTGGTATCACTGTTTGGTTGTGTGGCAAGATAGTCTCTTTGAGGATTTAGTTCTGTAGCTACCTGAAATCCATTCAAAAAGTCAAATCTGGAGAAGTAGGGTCAACTTCACCTGGTGTGCCAAGACTGAAGACACCATGCTCATTGGTATTCCACTGCTGAACAACTTCTTATTGTTTGTTACTGAGAGCNTATTAGACTACATGTTTTTTTTATATTATTATTTTGGTATCATTGTCTTGTCAGAAAAACACACGTAGCTTGTAAGCTGTACTTTGTAGCAACCACTTTGTTCCCATTGCCTTGTTTTTTCCACTGTTGTATTATTGATTCTTACTGTTGAAAACTACAGACGTTGTTAAAAATATCTTGATAATTAGCAAGTAAACTAAATATCATCTTGGTACACTAGCAACAAGTAAAACTATTTCAATTTTTGTAAAATGTGTGGTTCTTTGGTGGTGAAGAAAAGCATATTTGCATATCTTTGTCTCATTCAGCAGTTGTCAAATTGGAAAGGTTGTATTCTTTCATATATGTATAAACGATGGAAATATGTGGAAGTCTTTCCTAGTGGAAGACTTATTTTTTATTATCTGCAAAAATGAGTAAGCTACAAATGGCAAAATGCTTGGATTTTGTCTGTTGTGAAATTATAAGTTGTTTTACATTACAATTGCTTTTTGCAATCACTAGGCCTTTCTGGAACTAAAGAAGAAATGATTGTATTTAACTGTTCATTGGAGTTGTTTGAGTTTAGTTAGTTTTGTTACATACTGATAGTTGCTTTTGCAGTAAAGCATTAACAGTTTTTTTTGACACTTACCTCAGGTGTCTTAGACCCTTTGCATACTTACTTGGTAAGTGTTACAACTGAGGCAAACCACACTAGTCATGTTTGATCCAAAACTTTTACTACAGTCCCCTCTACTGATGCTCTACATAACGCAGTGAAAAAAGTGCTAGTTACCAGTTGCATCTGACCAGGATGAGAATCTGGTGTAGCAGCTTTCTGCTCAGAGTGACATGTTTTTTTCTAGAAAACTATGACAATATGACATCATACTTATATTGTTCTTTTTCATATTTCTATCAGTATTTCTTTGACAATCATTTGTGTTGCAGTCTATTTTTGTGTTTTGTTCAAATAAAATTGGTGTTGTAAAAACATTGTAAAGGTAAAGGTATTGTAGCTCAAAGCATATCACTAAAAACACTGGAGTGATGATACTTCTTGTTTTTTGCTTTTGTATCTTTTGCTTCAGCCCTGTTTCAGCAGATCGTCAGGTGTGTATGTTGTTTATTGTGTTGCTACCAGTAAAGTAGCTTAATGCCATTTTTATTTGTAGCATACATTATTTCAAGTCATGCTTTGCATTTCCTCAATGTTCTGGGTGAAACCTTTGTTTGAAACATATTAAAACTATCATTTATCCTAATGAACTGTAAATGTTAGCACTTCCAGATGCAAGCCAGTTTGTGCAAAAAGCTGTCATGTCACCAGAGTTGCTGCAAGTTTCTCAACTACTTTGCAGCAATAGAGTGGAATTGCCAATTCTTCCCAATATGTCTGCATACATGGCATGCGCTCTGTTCTGATGCAAGGTTTTAATTTAACTGCTATGCATGAAATTGTAAACTTTGACAAGGAATACACACGGTTTTTTGTTTTTAATGAATTTGGCATGGAGCTCACAGATCATCAGTTTTACTTAGAGACATGTTTGGAGTTGAATTTTTTGTCACACATGAGCAGGTGTTGTTTTTCATGATGTGCAATTTATGTAAATTACACATTTTGGTAATCAGCACATGAAAAAACATGATTGTTTGTGGCACAGCATCTGTTTTTAGTGTTCTGACACTTTGAAGAAAAACATTCATACCTTTTTCACTTTGATTTTATGTAAACAGCATGTATATGCCAGTATCAAGATATATCAGTTGGAAAGAAGCTTTAGCTTTAAAGAAAGTGCACTTCAAGTGAGATCTGAGGGTAAAACGAGGATATATTCTGGATAATGGAGATTTCATCATTACATGGGGTCATAAAAATTAAACAAAATGCTGTGGGATCAGAAGGATACTTTTCATCCTCAGTATTTAATTTATGTGGGAAACTTATTTAGATATATTTTGTAGCATGGTGATGTACTGTACAGTCAGTATGCTGATTGTAACAATTCTATTTTGTCTCTACAGGTGTCTGTTGATGAAAATCCTGGATGGGACATTGAACCATGTGACAGAAAGAACTCATCTGTAACTTTAATTTATATACGTTCTCAAGTATGTATGACATGACATACATTGTCATCTAAGTTTTATGGATTTAGCTGTTAGTAAGTGAATTAAGAGAGTATCAGTTTTGTTTATCATCTGCAGATTGAATGTGTCTGCATGACGCAATAAAAGTTTTTCCAACACTTGTGTGATTGTTGCATATTATCTTTTATTTTTTGCGTTTTCCAGGGAGATGAGGACTGCGTTCATTTCTTGTGGTTTCTGGAAAATAAAAATAAAAATGGAACCCCTCCAACACTTCTTGTCCTCAGCAGCAACAACACTTCCTCACNNGTGAAAATANATTGTNCCAAATTTTTATCACCAGGGCTCTCCAGTATACTTGGATCAATCAAGCTGGTGTACAGTGCTAATCAAACAAATANCATCAGCACTACAGAGTCTGCGGTTTATGTTTTGAATGATGTAATGTTGCATATTATTATCATTGCTNATGGTCTTGGTCGCTGTGTGGCTTATTATTAAGGAAGATCAGTGCTTTTTNTGTTTTTTGCGTATTAATTTGTAAGTGTGATTTGCAAGTTGCTTCATGCACCTTTTAAAGAATTCTAAATGTTAGGCTGAAAAACTTTAGTGTATTCTTGCAAGCTGCTTTCTGCAAAAATATTTTAGTTCTTCACCCTAAGTTTTAATCAGGTAGTGTGACAAAAGATTTACTTACTTTCATATACTTGTAACACTTTTTCAAAAAAGAGATCGGATTTATATTATGTGAAAGCTAAAAGTGATGTATGTAAAGACGGTATCTGAATTTGCAAAAACTGTGATCAGTTTAACTTAGGTTTTTGAAGGTATGTCAAAGGCTGTAGGTGTTTCATTCTTGATGTTCAACAGAAAAATATGAAGTCATTTTAGTATTTTGAGGGGTGTTGTATCTGACTGAAGCAGGTTCGTTTTTTTGGATGAAAATAAGCAGCGTTTGTGCATTTCACCAACACCGTGTTTTTCTTTCATTTTATTCTCTTCTTGCTAAACTTAACTGGTTTTGGTAGCCTGCATGCAGCTCGGTAAGCACATGAATTTTGCACTAAACAGGGATCGTATTTGCGTATTTGCCGTTTTTAATGTCATCCTGTCAAATTCTGCTCTACAGGTTTTAGAATACAACGATACAAAGGATACAGCTAATCCAACCACTCCTGGAAATTTTAATGTAACGTTGGAATCATTAAGGAGGTTGAGATGGAACATCAGCACAAACGGCGACGTTGTCTGGATGAAAGTACGCCGTTTTATTTAACATTTTCAGTGCGATAAACCATAAGGTGTTTGGTACTTTGTACGATGGTAATTCATACTGTCGTTATGGTTTTCAGGGAACTGCCAACACGACCAAGTTGTTTACAAATGCGAGCCAACTGACGCTGAAGTTCGAAACATATCGTCGGAAAGGTCGTCAGACACACTTCCCTCATTTATTTTACAACCAATACAGCTCGTCGTTGGAACTTGAAGCAAAAAACTTAAAAACTGCATATAGTGGATCAAGGTGCTCGTTGGTGGGGTTTTTGTTGGCTAGTGACCGATTTTTTTTGCGAAATTTCGGTAAATTCAGTCATAATGTTCGAAGAGTTATGGACACCTATTACGGAGAGTTTTAAGACCACAAAACTGGATAAGAAAAACTTAACCCTGCGCAGGTCTTTTTTGTTGGCTAGTGACCGATTTTTTTTGCGAAATTTCGGTAAATTCAGTCATAATGTTCGAAGAGTTATGGACACCTATTACGGAGTTTTAAGACCACAAAACTGGATAAGAAAAACTTCACCCTGCGCAGGTCTTTTTTCCCCCTAACACGTAGTCTCCTCGGCATGACGGGAGAAGACGTGGCGCAGCGGCGCTTGCTTCTTTGACCTTTGCCATACAGCGGTTCGCAGCAGATTAGGCGTCTATTAAATCGCGTCGACCTTCGAATTGTTAAACGAAACGCGGCAACAAGTAGTCTGCTGTAAAGGTCTATGATTATCAAATACTGCCTACCTAAAATTATTGCCCTGCAGAAAATAAGAAAAGTTAAGGGCGCAAGTAAAATTCAATTGATTTACGCATTGCGTGCATGTAAAAAGACTTCAAAAGAAAAACAAGAAAAGTTGGTCAAGAGTCAGCGAAAAACCGTATGTGGCTCGGAGGCAGTGCAATGTCCAGGTCTGCTGATAGATCGTTATTTTTTTTCGGATTCAGACACTGGCCGTCGGCAGACTCGCCGCCGGGGCTTTACAACTCTTGATTCAAAACTGCTGCTGAATCCAACCGGAAAAAAGATGTTTACATGGTTCGCCCTGCGCTTTGCCGCCTGGCATCAATCATTTCGAACTTTCAATTACATCAGCTAGCCGTTGTAGACAAGGCTGGAGCCAATCCCTGCGTTCGACCGCAAACCAATGTCTGATCTGTTGTTGCACTCCATCCTCTACGTCAGCGTTTCGCAATTAGAGGCACATGACCCACCAGCGAGCAGTGATGAACGGCTGGTGAAGATTCGATAATGAATGATACCGGGTTTGGATTAAACGAGAAATATCAAGTTATTGTGAGTGAGGAGTTGAAAAGAAACAGAAGTAACCATAACAACCAATGCTAGCGCGCTCAGTTTTGATGAACTACAATTGTCCGTTTCAGTTTCAAATCAACCTTTTCAACAAATAATCTAGATGAGATACGGAATCTTTAATGGCACTCTTAAATCGCCACTTTTAAATTGAATAGCTTTTAATGCAGTTGCTTGCCACTCACGCATTTCTGTAGGAACTTGTTTCCACTGAGCTGGTATGACCGATGCTCGATGGCTTTCTCGTCAAACTGCTGTTGATCAATTCATAGCAGATCCTTCCTGTGATTGCGCAGCTGCTAAAAAATCGAGTCACGATAGCGCAACCGGGGCGATTGCGGAAGTTCGCGCAAGAAACGTGCTGACGCATATTTTTCTGATGTCCCTGGCCACTATGCGCAATGTTCTTGCTGTAACTACTCGGCTTAACAAGTCTTTCGAAAAGGTATACAAATTCACTCAAATAGATGACTTATGTAAAGTAACATTACGCTGAAATAATAAACTTTTGTACTTGGCATTTTGACTCCTTTAAACGCTTGATTACGTTATAAACAAATTTGTGTTGACCAACCTATTCTTTTTTTTACAACTAGATGTCAAACGCAGAAATTGGTGAATTGCAGTGGGCACCTTTTTACCTTTTAGCTACTTTTACATGGTCTTAATCCGTGTATCCATGCAGTACAGCTGGTTGGGCACGTGCCCCCAAGTCTGATAGTCTGGGTTCGATTCCCGGTCGGGTCATACAGAAGGTTTGAAAAACGATATTTGCTCAATGGTATTTGCACAGCCTCGGCGTTAATGCGTGGGTGCAACAAAATCACTTAAATTAAGCGTTTAAGCCAAATTGATTAAGTGCACTGATGATGAATTGCTGTTTCTATTTCACTGTATACCAGAGCTTGAAAGAAGACGGCTCGTTTCTTCAAAATAGATATAAATACTTTCTTTATTGAATAACAACGCAAAATTGTCGACATCAGACTAGTTTTCTGTTCAAGTTGCGTTCTCGAAGCGGCAAAATTTTACATCAGAAAGGTTGTTTTGTAGCAGCCGTGCCTCGCGATTCCTGGCCAGACTTGGCAATGCTTTTCCGCCGTTGGCCGAAATGTTTTTAGTGGTCTCAGCACAGTAGAATATTCCTTGCAAGATGTTTGCTGTTGTGGGTGCGGTGACGCCGCGAAGGAGGGAGAGGAGAGCAAGCGCCTCGGTTGCAAATATCAGGGGATGTAAAACTGCTAAAATGACGTAAACAGCTTCAGAAATTTGCTAAACGCTCAGTGATAACGTAGAAACGTGCTCATAAGAATAAGAGAAAAGTCATCAGTGCACTTTTTTCTTAAAATTTTGTTAATTTTTGATAATTTCTAGCCGTGCGAAGCTGGGATATGAGGAATAAATTTGCTCCTCGAGTTCCGCTGGTGCAGTTGGGAATAAGTACCATGAGCACCAAAACGTTTCTTGTCTGCGGATACCACAGACAATTTTACGCTGCTGTTTGCATCATTTCTCTAAAATATATCAGGTTGCATGGGTCGCGTTGGTAGGTTGATTCCATATAAATAAAAAATCACTGAAGTTGAGCTTTCGGCAGTTGTTTCCCGCGCAAGACACCTCGCAGCAACCTGAAGCACATCGAGCAGTAGCAATAGTCTTTTTACTTTGAATATTACGGAACGTCTGATTACACCGTTGCTCATCTGCTTTTAACATCAAATTGAAAGTTAGTAACAAACCCTAAGCAATGCAAATAAGTTTCAGTACTGAAGTCAAGTAAATATCTGTAACCGTAAAACTGGACTTCGTAACAACCGAACGAACACGCCTCGGCAATGTGGACATTGTCGTAAAGTGGAGCCCTTGAAAAGATTACTCGCCGACCACCATTTTTAAGCCCTCGTCTGTTTCCTGCACAGTTTTAACACCGTTGCGTGTTTTCATTGTTAAAAATACGTTCTTAGTGCGTTTTTTGAACAGAAGCGCTGATTTTTGAAGACAGAGCTATGTTAGAAATGCCTCGAAGTACCAATGTTGTATGCCATGCTTTCTAAACTTCTTAACCCCGTCGAAAATGCCTTTCTTGGTGGAGCTCAATTTCTTTTCTAAGTACTGTATAGGCGTTGACGCCAATTATCTTTCCTTGGTTGTCCATGATATTTTGGGATGACTTTACACAACCATTCTTGAGTAGAGTCGATTTGCAGATTCTGAAAGAATACAGGGAAAAGGAAGTAGATTTAAGAATTTTTTTCAAAGTTTTGTGGGCTCGTTTTTTTGGGGATTATTGCGTGGTTTGGTGGTACCGCTGTTGTGACGTTACGTCACAACAGCACCAGTAGGAAGTCATCTAGTTAAAGAAGGCGCAGTGGAGCACAGGCAACAGAGAGTGAACCTGGTCGGTGCTGCTGAAACACCACGGTCCCTGCATTCTGGGTTCGCGCCTCCTCGAGAGACCGTTACACTGTCCACGCTGACATTCGAACAGCTTTTCACAATGCTCATCGAAAATTGATGGGTTCCCAATCGTTGCAAGGCCTCAAAGAAACGATGCGGAAGACAAGTTGAAAAACCCTGCGATAAAGCAACAATCCGGAAAGATATTTTGCGCCGACCCTCGAGAGGGTTCTTCCCAGGACAGTGTTGCCGATATAACAACAAAAGAAACTCTGCCTGCGTCGTCAGGACGCACGTTGCTGCGCAAGTGTCTTGCAGTTTCTTTCACACTCTTTGACTATCGTTCAGGATCGCTGTTTCCGTTCTGGTTTCCAATGCCGGCAATGCCTACTACGGCGGCGGCTGTGTGAACGGCTCGGTGGAGAAGTCCTTGAAGTGGACGATCGACGACGAGTACTCGCCATCCGTGTTCACAATAGACCAGTTGCTGTGGAAGGAACGTCCAGGACACCCGGTCACTAATTTCTGGCAGTGGAGAACGGTGAGTCGGTTGTGCCAATGAGGAGCAGCCGCGGGTGCGTAAAACCACGTTGGTCTTCGATCTTTTTTTTTTTTTGGTGAAATTCTGAACGAAACTTTCTTTCGATGCAATGGCC
>JGI24021J15306_10012997_pt1 | contig 10355 bp, 8 predicted proteins | sample Ectturendosymbi1_FD_15306 | JGI IMG/M metagenome (IMG submission 15306) | reverse complement strand
AAACCGTCGACCATGTTGTCCTCCAATGTCCAATCCATCGACCTCCCCATGGACTGCATGACCTGACGGTTCTGGACGATGAGACAATCGAATGGCTGCTCAACACCTGCCCCAAGATCTAGTGCGGCCAAGCGGTGGTTTAAACAACTCGCTCAAAAAAGACGTGTCATTTGGCAAGAAAAATAGCTTACCGACAGTCTTGTCCTTGAAGATTTTTGGGTATCCTCGATTAGGATATTTCCCACGAAGTTGCCAAACATCAAAGAACGGCTTCCAGTCAATGTAAGGGATTAATTTTTCGATCATGTAATCGTCGAAGACGTGAGTTCCCAAAGATAAGGGTTCGGTAATTGTGGTGCTGTGCCAGTCGATGTTCAAACCTGAACGTACAACGCGACAGCAGATAGGTCAGGTGCATGTTGACAAAGCTTTTTTTCAATCACAGGTTAGGTAAGCCAGAGGTCCTCACTCCTAACTGAGACGTGCTCCCCCACATCAAGTGTTGAGAAGGGTTTTGAAGCGAAACAAACATATCTAGGATTTTAGAGTTTTTCACGCTTTAAACAAGGTAAGTTTCTGGCGCGTAGGCGGCAAAATTGCTTCAAATAGAAAGTAGAAACACTGCCGCGAAGATGGACAAAACTTTTTTGGAAACATTGCTGCAAAGATGGACAAAACTTTTTTACCCATCAACACAAATACTACTGTCGATTTCACGGAAAGAATGATACATCTAGAACAGTGGTTCCGAACCAGAGGTGCTAACATCCCTGAGGGTGTGAGACATCATTCCACGGGGTGCGAGAAGCATTCGTCGAAATGACGGAAAACTGATCTGTTTATTGCTCTCCTGCACTTTTTTGCTTTCTTTTGCAATTGATTAGAGGAATACGCGAGATTCGTTCAAACCACAAATGTTAATCTGTGTCGTTCTTTCTTGTCCATATGCTTGTTTTCTTTACATATTAAAAAATTTAAATTCTTTCTGAACGCTTGAAAACTAGCTCTTGGTTATAATTGTAGGGGCTGCGAGGTCAGAAAAAAATGTTTAGGAGTGCTAGAGTGAAAAAGATTGGGAACCCCTGATCTAGAAGATTAGGACACACTAACCTGCACGTCTGCAGTCTTTGAGAGTGAGAAAACGTCGGTCTTGCAAGGAATCATAATGATCTTGTCTCAATTCTTCATACTCTTCTGAAATTTCTTCGACGTACTCCATGCGCGTTTCGTCGTTCAGTAAGCTGGAACACTATTTGCAAACACAAAACGTTGTGAAAACACAGCACACTGACGAAATATAACAAGAACGAAACCATTAGTAAATGCTTTTACTGTGACATATGTCGGTGTCGTTGCTGTTTGTTCTTTTTGTTGCTATCAACGCATTTATCGCCAGAACATTTGAAAAGATGATGCGAACTAAAATATTGCTCTTTCAACGCCACAAGCCAATAAATCCAAAAAGATAATTCTCTTAAATGCGTCGCATCGCTAAGTATTCGGCTTCCATGTCGTCATTTCACTACAAGCTGCACTCAAGTTTGTTTGAATTTACAGATGGGCTCCAACTGTGCAAGCCTTATTCAAATGCCCTTGTTCCTTAACTTACTTCTATGTCAGCTGAGGCATTTACACTAGCAAAAACTTTAAAATAAAGTAAATATCCAGAAATGTAATGGAACGAAAAGTTGTACAATCCAACCGCCTCGATACGCATAGATAGAAAACCTTACATGTTGACCTGGTAGTTATTTAATCAGCATTTGTACCTAAACTGCTAACTGCTTTCGCCGAACAAGAGAACGCATCACAACGTACCACCACCACACTTCTGGAAGCATCAAGAACGTGTATGGTCGGCTGGCTGTAACGAGGAGCTATTTTCACTGCGGTGTGAGTGCGAGATGTGGTAGCTCCTCCGATCAATAAAGGGATTTTCATTCCTAAACAAAACCAGCTCGAACTGAGAACAGGCTTTGTGGAAAACAGCAGTCGTTTCCAAAATATTTTGAGCCATTAGTTTTAATGTTTTTAAGCTTTTTGCCGGAAATTCATGATTCAACTCCTCAACATAAAAGCACCGAACCCACGGACAACGCTTTTGTGCTAAAAGCACATTATAACTTGCCAATAAAATCAAAACCGCAATCTTCCAGACTAGACGCAAGTGGTTTTTGAAAAGCTTCAATTCAAAATTTTGCGTTGCACGGAGTTTTCCGGAACATATATATACGAACCGAAGTCAGCACTAAATTTCCAATCCCTATTTAATCACCTACAGCAGTTAATCCATCAAAAACAAAAGAAAACCGACGAAGCAGCGAAAGCCACAATGTACGGTGAACCGACTGATAAACAGGGCGAGTACGTGCGGGCACATTCACCTCTTCTTTCCATCTCCTTCGCCACGTGTATCATCTCGTCAAGTGACGGAGTGATGAGTCCTGATAGGCCGATGATATCTGCATTCACGTCGATAGCGGTCTTCAAGATCTTTTCGCATGGGGTCATGACCCCCAGATCAATGACCTTGAAGTTGTTGCAGCCAAGTACCACAGCGACAATGTTCTTTCCGATATCGTGTACATCACCTTTGACTGTTGCTATCACCACTGTGCCACTGTATGGGTTCTACAAACAAGTTTAGCCAACTTTGTTCACCAGCCTTCAGTAAGTACAATCACACAGAGCTGTACGTTCGACTTCTGCAAGACACTAGCTAGCCATTGGTACTTCGTTTTTCCGCATTCTTTCCTTGCAAATCCCTGAAATTTTCATTTCCTGCCCACCATAAATCACATAAAAGGATAAGTGCCGAGGTAAGCATCGAAAAAATAACAAATAATTGATTGTTATTGCAAAAAAGAAGTTTTTTTCCAAACAAATCAACCACAGGAATTTACAAAAAAAATTTTTAATCAACTTTAGTGAGAACTCTGAGCCTCATATCGACAGAGTCGAGGAGATACACACGTCAACTTTGGTCTCCGCGCTGTCGAGCATTCCTCATTTCTTTTCTTGGTCAAAATGTCCGTAACGACACAAAAAGCACATGTACCTAAGTACGTATTTAGAAAAGTAGAAATGTTTGCTCGTCCAGCCTAACTAACTTAGCGTAGTTAGCATTGACTTGGACATATTCTTCTTACCAAAACCAGGTGCCAGAAAAAAGTGCTTCCATATAAAATCTTTCACGTATTTACCTCAAAAACAGTGGCATTCTAGCAAGCTGATGGAAAGCTTTTCACTGTTATGTAACTCTTTCAAACTAATCAGCAACGCTTTTACTGCAACACGAGATTCTATGACGTACATCTTTAACACAGTTCACCAACAAATTCACGTTATCCACCTCTCTACAATCTTAGCACTGTTACACGACAAATTCCACAATAATTAATTGCCTGTCACTGCAACTCAAACCTAGTAGGTAGGAAAATCTAGAAATGCAGCCAAGCGTGATAAATGCTAGCACGCAAGCTAGAAAAAAGCATTAGGATTTCTATACATATCAGATTTTGCCGAAATAGAAAAATAAAATCTCGTTGTCCTTGTCTTTCCACCCCGATTCCATCCTTGGACAAAAATCCCCCTAGGAATTAAAATTCTTGAGCCAAGAGGATCCCGTTTTGAGAACCAATGAGCTAAACCATTCTCCAAAATACATTATATACAGAGATTGCCAAAAAAGACAAAACACAAAGCTTCTATCCGGTGGAGAACAGCGACCGGTTCTTGTAGCAAGGGATTTGACTGATGGTTGGGCACTAAAATTATTCTCTGAATTTGCTGGAAACCCAGTTATCCGCTTCAAGGCATACCGTTTCACAAATTTCTTGCCCCATTTCCAGCATTTTTTCCATTTGCTGCTGCTTCTCTTCTTCCAGAAAAGGTATCAGATAACCGACAGATTTCTTCATAACACGTGCCGACTTTATGACCTGCGCAAAATCAACTCAACTTTTCAGCTACAAAACAGTATTACTGAGCTGTCACACACTACAGCATTAAAGGTTTATACAAATGCACTTTAAAATAATCAGAAAGGTCTCATCAAAGATTTTTTAGAATAAATAAAACGTTTTTCACAGCATTTATAAACGTCTTTTACCAACCAAGAGAAATACACTGAACAATTGGTAGATACGTTTACACGAGCATACTCACCTGTGGCAAAAACATTTTTCCAGCACCAAAAAGATCACCGACTATACTCATACCCTTCATCAGTGGCCCTTCAATCACATCCAAGGTTTTCGGATATTTGCAAACATTTGATCTGCACAACTCCGTGTCTTCAATCACGTACTTGTCGATTCCCTATTCATGTAATATGATCACCAGTCGATCCACAATCGCTTTGACCCGTTTTGCACCATGTACAATTTTTTTTTATTTGAAACATCATTGTAAAAATATTTTTTTCATTCAAAATCATTTTAATTGAAATTCTTTACGACTAAAAAAATTATTGTCTCAAAAAACATTTGCAAAATATATTTTCCAAAAAAATTGAAGAAGTTTAAAAAATCACTGCTCCCAAGTCCGCCAATGAAGTGTTTTCCATTGACGTTTGCGAATAAACTATGTTGTATAAGCCCATACGTATAAGCATGTTCGTATTTTACGGCGTATTTTAACTTTTAACTTAAATATCTCTCATCTTGTTTCTTATACGGTATGTTGCTTTGCATTCCTCATCGCATTCTTATGACCTATATAATAATTTGGTTGAAATCGATTTTAAATTACGGTTGTTGATATGGCAAGCGGAAATTACAAAATATTGTATATGCGAGGAATCGAACATTTTTGTAAAGTGTTTTGCGTTTCCCACATTGTAGTTAGATTAGTATAAGTACAGTGGCCAGATATCATATAGGTCTAACGTAGAATACCTGATCACAAACATTAGGAAAGTTCATAACGAATGTTTGTAGCAACGCTTTCTTCAAAACAATGAAACCATTCTCAAGCTTCGTGACGTGCTCGAAGCGAATCAGATGGGTTGATTTTTCGAAAAAACACCCTCCAAAAGTAAAGTTTAAACGCTGATAAAATTTTTGAGTCATTTGAAACTGTTTTGAACCTTATGATGTTGGTTTAAATTGTATTAATCGGCTGGGTTAAATCCATGACTGAAACGCGGAGGTAGAAGCCTGACTAATGTAATACGCAAAAAACACTTAACGTATGCCAGCCTGACCTGAAGAACGTTTACATATTAATTTGAGACGGCATATTAAACATTGGAAACCAACCTTGACAAGTGCATGTTCCAGTCGCTTTTCGACGTCCCATTCGCGCCATTCTTCGCTTTCGACCGCCTTTTTAGCAGCTTTGCCAACAGTTTGCGCGTAAGCGAGAAGCTTTTCTGTGCAGTCCACATGTTTGTTCCACACAATGTCCTCGCACAGTTGAAGGAGTTCTTTGTTTATGTCATCATACACTGGAAGATTCCCGGCATTGACAATTCCCATATCCATGCCAGCTGCACAAGATTTACAAAACCTGTATCAAAATTTGTGGTCTTGCAAGCATTGCATTGCCCTGTTAGGATCTCGAATTTTAACTGGAGCAGTATCATGAACTGTGACGAACTGTGTCGTGTGCTCAAAGGCTTTGTTAAACGGCGTAAGTGCAACCTGAGAGTTTACTCACTCAGTGCAATCATCACCTGCTCAGAATGCCGACTGACATTTCCCGCAAAAGGACGAACTTGACGTACTCCTTTGAAAACATCAAGGCTAAACTATGAGATAAAAATGAGAAAAAAAAGGAATCATTCACGTTCTATTACTCTTCGATAGCACTTATTCTAAAGAGTTCATCTGAATCGAGGCGGTGAAATTTTTGCAAAAAGTTTTTTTAGCCAAATTTGTAACGTGTTTTATGTTGTCCAAACTTTCCAGCAAATTCACACAAGTCATTAAAAAATCAGATCAACAGATGTTCTAAAAATATATATTTTCGGTCTAGTGACGCAAAACTATACGTCACGCCCTCGATGAATGCTGCCTGAGGCTGGAATGAATACTGGAATGGCTGCAGTCCATTCAGTTTACGTTTGGAAAACTAGTTAGCGTCCTCCATTAGCGAATGACCGCAGTCCACGTTTTACTGGACGGCAGGACATTAGTAAAGTTTGTTTTAAAGTTTAAGGATGGGAAATGGGCATGTACAGCGTTTATCTCATTATCCACCGCAATGCATGTGTGCTGGAAGTTTATCGAGCTACTTTTGAGACGTTGCATTGGACCGTTCACTTGTCTTCCAGTCGTAGCTTGTCCAACTTGCACATAACAACAAAACACACTTCTTAGCAAACACAAGAAGCAAACACTTCGAACAAGCAGCAGCTGCGGATTACCTTTGATAGCATGATACAAAAAAACTGCGTGCATTGCTTCCCGGATCACATCTAAGCCACGGAAAGAGAAAGACAAGTTGGACAAACCGCCGCTCACTCGGCAGCCAGGTAGGCGTTCCTTAATCAGCTTGGTGGCGTGAATAAAATTAACAGCGTACTGGTTGTGCTCCTCCATGCCCGTCCCGATGGTTAGAATGTTCGGATCAAAAATTATATTGTTGGGGTCGAAACCCACGCGATTAAGAAGAATTTCGTATGAACGAGAACATATAGCAACTTTGTCGTCGATGCTAGTCGCCTGCAACGAAGGTGTTGTCATGATACGTTGTTTGGACAAAAGGCAAAAAACGTGGGTTAGCATTGCTGCACCTGGCCACTTTCATCAAATGCCATAACAACGACTGCTGCACCGAATCTGTTGATCAGTTTCGCTTTCTCAATAAAATCTTCTTCGCCTTCCTTCAAGCTGATGCTGTTGACGATGCATTTTCCCTGTCAAAGACATTAGACCCGTTTCGACCGCAGCGTCAAATTGGGATAACGTTTGCACTACAAAGAAATTCAGATTGGGATCTTGACGGGAATCAGGTAAAGTGAGCATTGAACTTATGGCAGCACCTGTAGCAAGTGCTATCCAACAAAAGTGTAATGAGTATATATATCGTTGTAAAAATAAAAATTACTAGGAACACTTGAGATTCGACAATAACTTATGATCCGCTCAAAATGGCTCCGTTCCTGGCGCGACATGTTTGACAGACATCTGGAGAAAGTGGACGCCAGGTTTTGGAAGTCAAACAGCTTATTAAGCACATTTTCAAATAAAAGAACCAAAAAAACTTGAGAATATAAAACCACATATGCAAGTATTTAGTTGGAAGCAAAGAAACGGAAAAAGCTTGGTCTGATCAAGCCTGCCCCACAGACAGGACTTCTATTACGTAAACTCAAGCGATTGTTTAAATCGGACGACCATCTGCATATTTCAATGTGACTAATGTTTCTGATCAAAACAACATCCTCAGAGACAGCAAGAAAGGAAGTCGCGAACAGCTGCCGGTTTCACATTTCTACACGATCAGTATGTTGCAGTAAAAACGCGCGCGCCTGTTGACACAATTCCTTGTCTATTCCATGATACAAGACAATGGGTTCGATAGAAAAACATACCGGCCACAAGCACTATAATCGTAAAAACTGCCACATGGAAGTTGTTTTGATCACGAACCTGGGTACATTTAAGTCCAGCAAGAACAACGTTAAAATTGGATGAGTCAATGCACAACGGAACCTTCGCCACATCAGGTTCAGAAGAAAGGAGATTGACGAAACGCGACATCACTGCTTTTCCGTCCAACATCCCTTCATCCATGTTGATATCAAGAATCTGCATAAAAAAGTAAAGTATGCTTTTGACACCATATGACACTGAGATGTGGCAAAGCTCAAAGAAAAAGTTGTTGTGTTCAAAAGGAAGCACATGTTTAACAACGGAATCGCTGAAGTCTCGCCAAAGTTGCTAGAGAATCAGTTCAAAATATCATGTTGCCTGAAGATTGATTCACATTTGTCACATACCTTGTCTTTAATTCACAACGACTGACGTGTTTACCTGTGCACCCATTTCAACTTGCTCCTTAGCAACGTTCAAAGCCTCTTCAAACTTTCCTTTTTGTATCAATCGAGCAAACCTTCGAGAACCAGCTACGTTGCAACGCTCCCCGATGTTAACAAAGTTAGTACGCTTGCTTACGGTCATTGGTTCCAGCCCGCTTAAAAGTAAGCAGTCCTGCAACGGAAAAATAGGTTTTTGTTGGCTTAACTGAAGCACGCTACACAAAAGCTTTGCTGTTGCAAGCACTTTAAAAATTTGCTGAGGTCAATTGAAAGCACGTGTCACAGAGAAACGTAACAGCTATTATTGAGCATCCCGCAGCACGCCAGCTCCATACTATACATCCCTGTCAGGATCGTTTGGATTTGATTTATTGAATTTGTAGTGAACTACCTTAAATCGTTATATTAGGACTGAGGATTCTTGTCAGTGTTTTCGCGCATGTTGTCAAAACTTCTCCCATCAAAACACCGGGGATTGAGGTTTTGAAATTCCGCACGAATTTTACATCCCAGTGATTTGGCTTAAAGATCGAAGAATGCAATGAAGCAGAAGAAATCCGAAAGTACATTTTGGTAAGGTTTCAAAACGTTAAGGAATCTTCTTAACTTTGGCTTATTTCGGAAACTATGTCGCCTGGTAATCTTCCTTCAAAATATAATAGCAAAATATTTAATGCCATAATTTGGAATTTCGGGCAATTTAATGTTCTTTCCAGCGAAACTTCCAGAAAATTTAGGTGCGGATATTATATATGTCTAAGTCTAGTGAAAAATACCAACGCATACAGTTGATTTAAAAACTATAGGGAAAACGTTACCATGTGAGGATTGGTGGGAGGAGTTCTTGGCTTACAATGCTTTACTGCGTCAGCAATCGCTTTGATGTGAGCAGGAGTTGTTCCGCAGCATCCTCCGACAATATTTACTAAACCGTCTTGTGCAAATCCCTGAAACAATTCGCAATATGATTTTTGCAGAATGGGCAATCGGTGATTGGTTTAAATTTGCAGTCGGTTCTCAGCTTGATCAGCAGCAAATACAAATTTGATTCGTAAAAATAAAATACGATCAAACTGCTGACGTACTTACCCCAAGCAGCTGAGCAGTAACATCGGGCGTTTCGTCATAGCCTCCGAAAGTATTCGGTAAACCAGCATTTGGGTAGCAAATTACAAAAGCGTCAGTAAACAATCCAATCAACTCGATAAATGGTCGCATTTCCTGCGCGCCGAGGGCGCAGTTTAGCCCTAAACTGCAAAGAAATGTGAAGATGTCTCATATTCGGAGCATAAGACTTACATATTTTTATTAACCAACTGCCTCCTTTGCAATACAAGTAGGTCCACCTTGGGGAGATCTGCGGACCAAATGAACCCTGGTGCTTCGCAGCCTCCCACTTCCACAACATTTTACGAAACGATCTACTTGGGCCAGCAGCGGTGCTAAGTACCAAGGTTTCTGTGTTTACGCTATCCATGTGTGTATTTGTTGTTAGCACCACGTACCTATGCTTGTTCTCTTTCATCTACGTGTGTGTTTCTGGTTAGCTCTGTGTACGCGAGTTGTACTTCGTTGTGTGTGGTTGCGAATACGTTAAACACTGCGATCTAGGATCTTCCTCGTATTTACAGGTTGAAAGTAGCATATTTTATCCCATTAATATACACAGCATAGAGAACAAACAACGAAACTAAACGTACCACATGGGTTTTGCGTGAGAAACGCTTATTACAAACGCTTCACCAGTTTGTCCGGACAATGTTCTTCCACTCTTGTCAACAACTGTTCCAGACACAAAAACAGGCATGCCGCGAAAACAAGCATAGGACGGTTCATCAAGAACCACATCGATGGCGAACAGCGCAGCCTGCAAGAAAAACGAGAAAGAAAACGCCAAACGTTTTAACAAAGGAATTAATGCGAGTCTGCAACAACATTTTAGAATCATAGGCATTACGACACCAACAGCAATATTGCGTGCTTATACCTCAGCGGACTCTTATTTCAAGTCAAGTAAGATTTATTCAACTAGTACATGTATCGGGTTATATTGGTTTCTTAGGAAGAACAAGCATTCAGCTCCAGCAGATATTTTTCACGCTGTTCATCTTGTGTGCTTCAGCATCGCCTGAGTATATTTTCCGAAAAATGAAACTGCAGATGCATGAATCTTAGTGCAACAGGTATCCCATGTCGGAGAGGACCTAATTCAACGGCCTCATGCTACGAGCAACGCAAAATACGTTGGCATACTTCTTTATAGGATAATTGGGTGCTGGAAACAAAGTTTTTGGACGACATTCTTCTTATTTTGGCTTTTTTTGAGACAAGGTCTGGCTTCTTTGGTGAACCTGATCGCGTGTCGTAG
>JGI24021J15306_10012994_pt1 | contig 10357 bp, 6 predicted proteins | sample Ectturendosymbi1_FD_15306 | JGI IMG/M metagenome (IMG submission 15306) | reverse complement strand
TGTCTAATCGTTAATTGTCTGTAGCGCGCTCAGATATCGGTGTGAAGTTTTCTTGCTCAGTTAGCTGCGCTGGCAGAATGCTTTTTGTTTGTTTCTGTTGTGTTTCAGAAACCGTGCTGACGATCAATTGCCGCTGATGTTTGTTGTTTATTTGTTGGATCTGATAGCAAGAAATTGTGCTAACTTCCGCTTCCATTAGCAATTGCTGTAGGGAACAAGATACTACAGTCCAGTTGATGCGCGGATTCGTAAGGGTCAGGTTCTAGGCGAAAGATTGTCAGGGCGCTTTTCTCAAATTTCTGCGGACCAGCTCCCCCACGGCTCGCGATTGAAAGGCTAGCTGCCGCAACAGCTGTAGTGTGACAAATCTATAGGCTTCTAGTNAAACTACCTAACTTTTCGTTTTGTTTTAGCAAATTCATCAAATCCAGTATNTAGATTTTTGAAACTTCATTTTAATATATTTGCTGTGAGATAATTTCTGAAGATGATATTGGTATGAANGTTAGGATATGTTTAATCACTGATGCTATTGTTTCAATCGTAGATTCGAGACAACGTCTGCAAACTGAAACACTTGAACGAAATGCAGGCAGGAATGCAACTTGAACTTTATTACGAATGGTTGGGCCAGGTTTGCCACCAAATGTGGGTGGGCCTCGCCACTTTTGAAAGGACAACCTAGACAACACCTAATAATTTTGAGACCTCTGTGAAATTCGAATTTCCTTTGTAACTTGAGAGCTTGGTTGTGAAACCCCAGAAATAGTTAAGCACTGAACATAAAATGCAACAATTCTTGAATAAAAGCCTACAGTAACCCCAGGCAAACGTAAAGCTAACACAATGTGAACGTGGTATACTGTTTCTATCACCAGGCATAGTCTACTGGCTACAAACTTTGCTCCACTGGTGTGATAACANTAGAGCATTTATTTGTGACGTATCGAGAGTGTATCCAAACTCTCTGTCTCAGAAGGAAGGCAAGAAACAAAATCAAACCGTACACACACANACTGCATTTCTGAAATATTTCTTTAGAAATAACATGCTGTTTAACGTTCTAGCCCTATTCTCAGACGTGGATNTACCGTTAGGCGAAAAAGGCTTAAACCTAGGGCCCCCAATTTTGGGGGACCCCAAAATTTCGAGAGTAAGGACAATTTCCAGCATTTTTGTAAGTAATTATATTTGTATTTTTGTTTTGGGTCAACGTACGTTTTTTCATTATGCCGCTACTAAAAGATCTGTATAGATTAGCGCGAAGGATTGAAGTGACTGACGATGAGTAGTCTCTTTTCATGGCGTTGAAAATTAGTTATTGTTACGTATGAGTGGAAAAAAACGCCTGAATCCATTTTCATATAACACGATGCCAGATCGGTACTTTCATTCAGCCTGGGTCTATCNCTTGTTGCTTTATATGGGAAGATACGGCGTAAAGGCAGGACCAGCCTGTACTGTAGCTAAGGATGCAGATTTTAAATGGCGCAAAATGCAGTGGCGTGTCTATGCGAAATGGCGGTAGTGGAAAAGTTAAAGTGTGCGCCCTTATGTATCACATATAAGCGCAATTTTTACGAAAGTTAAATCATTAAGAAAATAAATGTTTTGAAACGGAAAATATTTGTGTTTATTTTCGCTTTACTCAATTTTCAGCAATTGAATGTAAATTATCCATAAGACCCATAACGTAAGACAAGCAATGCAAAAAATATCATACTTCTATACTGATTTATTTTTATTATGAAGAATATCAAAATAATACCGTTATCATAATTTATTGGCCTACAAGTGTTGCCTGACAAAATTGCGTATCTTACAAAAGTTTAAACAACATATTGCAACTGCAAACGACAATTACTTTCAAAATGAAACACATTTAATTTGGATTGTACAACAAATCATTTAATGCAAGTCATATATCACTTGCTTTGGAAAAACACAAATTCATCGAAACATTAATATATCCAGCCATTTCCGGTTAAGTTACACAAAAATGCCCCTTTCCTCATCAAATCTACATCACATAATCTGCCCTGACTTGCACCTAGTTATTGAGGCAAGGAGGTATGAAAGGACCAGTTTCACTTTACCTGTAGCGCAGCCATGAATTTTGTTCAGGGGGCCAGTCAATGACGTCGTCAGTCATTGACGTCCTTTTGATTCCGACTGTTGCTTTCGTTTATTTTCTAACAGTTGAAAATTGATATGAAACACCATCAAAATTAATCATAGCAGGTTTGTTTCGGGGAGGCCTTGCTGCAGAGTCTTGTTGGTATGTATGTTGAACATGCTTCAGCTATAAAGGTAAAGTACGATAAAGTTATCAGCGATTTTGCAGACAAAATGTCTCGTCGATCGCCGACTTTTGGCTGTTAGGTGTCGTAAGAAGTATAGGTGTTTTACTTAGAGCCAGCTCTTGACACTTGCAAACCGTGCAATTGCACAGGGAACTCAACAAATATATAATGGGAATGTTATCAGATGACTTCACCGCAGGCTTTTTCGTTAGTTTCATTATGACCGTTTTGTTCCTAATATCGAGGGGGTTCGGAATAAAGTAATATGTTTCAAAATTGGAACAACTTGTTCAGCGAATGCAGCGAGCACGTGTAGTGATAATTTATATGACATCAGTCGTCGCAAACCTTCCAGAAGGGCCACCAATTAAAAATAGCCTAGGACCCCGAAAATGAAAATTCACCTCTGCCTATTCTTCTAGCATGTATTTGAATTTTTATCACAAATGCAGATCCCCAACTTGAGGAATAGCCTATGTCAAGGGTGAGGAGATCTTTGAATGCTACCATTTCGGGCAAAACGGATCAGGTGTTTTGTGTCTTTGGCGCATAACAGATCAGGTGTGTTTGGGGCAAAACGGCTTTTTCTGGCATCCACGAGTTTTGTGAAAGTTTTTAGAAGCATGATTAAGGCTATGAGCTTGCAGGGCTTGTACTGGTTGCTACAGTGGAGGACTGGTGAAGCATCATTTGGAGCCAAAGTGGTGTAGTAGGTAGATGCGTTCAACACTTGACTAGCACTCATATGACACTTTACTAAATCCTTTTTCCCAAGCCGTAATACTGGTACCAACCCAGGAAGACACTGAAACGTGAAACAGTCCTCACGCAAAAGTTAGTTGAAAACTGTCAGGTGTCGGAACGAAAATGCAAATAAACAACGTTTGTTCAAGAAATGTACTACGTTAATATTGTGATCAGTTCTGCCCCTAACAAAAATAATCAAAGTCGTAGAAGAACAAGCGGTTTGACTTGGCCACAAACTTTTTAAATAACAACCAACATGTCAAGATTTCTCTTTATCACTTTCAAATTTTCAGCAGTTTGCACGGTTCAAAAATAATCTAACGTTATTAAGTTTCATGAGGCCAAATTAAGCCTGTCTCATAATAAAGTGGTACACGAACAAAAGGATAAAAAAAAACTATCTCCCACGTTTCGACAATTCCAGCATATTTGCGGTTACAATCATTTACGAAAATTTCGATCAGATGGCATGTCTCAAAAGAAATCTTGTAAGGAGAGAATTAACCAGTACTACGAAGAAAAATTCAAATAGGACTTTTCTGAAAAATGATTAGAACATACAATTTCACATTTAGTCCTTGAAAGTTTTTGCACATGTCAAAATTGCTATGCAATGTTTCGAAATTTCGGGGGGGAGAAATGCCTGAAATGCCCCCATCCTGGTTGCGCTCCTGAATGAAACGCATTGCTCTTCTGGTGTGAATTTAAGAAAACAGCCAAACGTTATATTATGAAGGTGTCCTTAAATGATAAAGTTAAGCAGTGTTTTTAAACAATAACGATCACTTTCGGCGATTGTGCAGAATATTTTCCTTTGAATAGTCATAGTTGAATTCAGGTGGTGTAGTAGCGTTAAGTTGTCAAAGCCTGTTTGTTTCTGTGAGTTTGCAAACGTTTTTGTATGTTGCTGTTTTGCAAAATGACGAAATACAGAATGTCCGGGACAATTTTGCAACGCTCTAAGTCACAATCAAGCAACGATTCCCAGCAATTTAAATGTATGTTTAGTGACAGATAAATTGTAACTCAATCAAAGTTATTTTGCCTAGTTATTTTGCCTATCAACAAACAAGTGTTTGAGACCGTTTTTTTTAATCCCCATATGAGCCATGCTATCAAAGCCAAGCTTATGATTGCCGATTTGTGCCAATTGCTTTATTTTTGTAGAACAAATGGAAATGAGCCAGACTGGTAATGAAGACACAAGCAATGAAAATAAATACAGTTGGAAATCTCAAGGTTTGATTGACTTACTGTATTACATTCTGCAAACGAATGATTGATTGCATGGATAACGCATCAAACAAATTTGAAGGATTAATCCCAAAACCCAAATGTCCTCCAGGAAAACCGTTTGGCACCTTCCTTCAGCCTAAAATTGATAAGAAACTCAAGGATGAGGCTTCAAATAAACGAATATTTTAATTGAAAATGCTGTTGAAGACAACCAGAGTTGCAAGATTAGGTGCAAATCGGCCAGCCAACAACTTTGAAAGAATCTATAAAAATATTTCAAATGCGGTAACAAATGATAAGGTTTTACAAGGGGAAGACACATGCTACGTACAACGGGGTATGTTACAAGCGTTACGAAAAAACGTCTTGAGCAGCAAAAGGTCGTCCGAATGTTAATGTTTGCACTGCAGATAAAAAAATTGAAAGAGCAACCATGCTTAAATCAGTATTCGATTATCGTTTCAATTCAAATACGGAGACTCATATGTTTTTGTTCGCAAAAAAACGCTTTCTGGGTTTTTATTGTACGGATATGGGTGTTGTTGGTGCGCAATCTGGGTTTATTTGAAATCGCCGAATGGGAGGTCTGCATGGGACTGTTGAACACAGACATCTTGGCAGGTAATGCAGCAAGACAGTGACACTGCTGATAGCGGTATAAGCCAGGCCCGTAACCAGGTTTAAGGTTTAGGGGGAACACATATTTTTAGGGGGCAAGATTTTTGTTTATGTTGTGTGTTTAAAACAAATTTTGTGGCCGCAACAAAATTTTGGGGGACATAAAAAGATTTGGGGGCATTGCTCCCGAAGGCCACCCGTAGGTAGGGGCCTGGAATAAGCCACACATGGTCTTATACTGTATGAAAAGAAACATGGAGTAAATCTGTAACAGTGCTTAAACAAGTATGAAAAATTCATTAGTGTGAGACAGTGATCAAGGTTCCCGAGTGAATAGCTTAATCAAACGACTCTTATGCAGTTTTTTTTTCGCACACTATGAAAATACGTGGTTTGTTAGAATACGTCTATGCAGACTTGGCAGACTTGTGGGAATACATCTTTATCGTTAAGGTTTCGTTATGACTTCTTAGTAAGCACTAAGTGCAAAGCTACCCTGTAGATTTGCACTGGCGTGTTTTCGTAATCCATCTGCTCAATTATTTTCAGCCTGCATCGTGTTCCAACTTTAGAAAGTTGTGCGATAGTCTTGTCAACATGTACAAAAGTTCTGCTTCACATTGCTTGAAAGAGTTTTACGAGAGTGTAAAGTTTCTGTTTTTTCACCGTTCATCTTGTTCTGGCCGTTGATTATTCTTGAATTGGGTCTTAATTGTAGAAACTGCTCGAAAAAATGGATTTTAGGCAATTTTTGAAAAAAAAGAGCATCGCTGATAGCCGAAATGCAGAAAACATTTTAGACAAACATTGAGGTTCAACCAGCACAGGCTAATGGGATAGAAAGGTAAAGCGTTGTGTGAACGTACATTTGCATGGCATTGTCAGCGAACTGAAAATGATAAGCAACATTTCGCAGTTGGCCCCTGGAAAAATTTTTGCGGACGCCCATGAACGTTAGAAAATGTTCTAAAACGCGAACACAACATTTCAAATTTTCACAGTAGTACCTTAACCAACTTTCTTTGGAAAATTAGGCCATAGCGTTTGAAGACACTAGAATGTCATCATATCCCTATAGAACATTTACGTCCGATAGATCCTTTGTCTCAGTGAGAATATACGCCCAAGCGCCTACACCTTCTTTGCTCGAACATTTCTCTGCTGCTGATTTCAAAACTAGTTATCAATTTTCGATACAATTTTGGAATGAAGTTGAGCAACCACTTCGGTCGAATTTACAAAACGCAGTGACCATATGAGAAGGGGGCCTTTTACAAGCGGTGATTTTTTATTCCTTTGCTGGGTATGTTAAATGTCGAAAGTTCCAAATCTATGAAAAATCTGGCAATATAGCGTGAAAACGCAAAAGTTACATATAACAAATATTGCCGTAATTAAGTTCATACCGCAGACGAAACCAGCTTCCAACAAAAACCATGTTTTTGCATCTAGAAGTTTATTTTCAGCAACACCTGCAACTGGTGGACCCAGCTGCTCAAATGCTTTGCGTTCAAGATTTTTCTTTTTCTCGATCAAAACAGATCTGTACAGAAGTTCATGGAAATGAAAATGTGTATCGAATTTAGAAATCGCATATTCTTTTTGAAACATCTTGTCAGGGAAATCTTTGCTTTTATGCAATTTTTGGTATTTTCTGTACTTATGTTTTTGTCCTTTGCGTTTTATTTTCATAATTGAAAAAAGAAAAAGTTTTCTCCTAAATGAATGGTTTGATTTACTTAATTTAAAAAACTTTTTTCATTGCAGAAATGATCAGTTGTATTTCCGCTCAGAAAACCCATGTGTGATTTATCTGAGATAATACTAGTAACACTTTTACTTTTTTTGCCATAGGTGCCTGCCCTTTTTGCTATTTGCCGTGACTATTATTTGATCCTGCGCTGCGCGTTTTGAAGCTGAACTCCGAAATTTGTGTATTTGCCAAAATTTGAAAATGCACTTCAGTTAGAAAGAAAACTATATTGAAACCGCCTGCAAACATATTAAACCCAACACCAAAGATAGTTCAAGCCTTAGTACAATCAACCTTTCGCATGGCTGTTGAAATGTGGATTATTGAAAGGTTTGAGGAAGCATGTGACACCTTGTTATACTTCAGGCAAACTACAAAGAAAACCAATGTTAAAACGTGACAAACACGAAGAAGTTGTGCTGTTTAAATACAAAACTGCGTTTAGAGAATCTGTCAAAGACTGTAGTCGTGTACAACATATGTGTTTAGCAGAGAACGCAAGCCTTTCCTTCATGGAGTAGGTTTACGTCTTGTTTCTTTTCGCAAAGCACCTTACTCTGCAGCACGAACTGACTTTTAAAATTTTGCTGCTATTAACCAGTACACGAGAGAACAAGGTAGAGCTTCGAAAATTCTCACCGGGAAGCGTGGAAGGCATGTTTTGAATTTTTTGAAAAATTGTCAAAAAATCACTTTCTGGAAATCAAATATTTGCGTTTTTTTCAACAATTTCAAATACAAAGGTTCATTTTGTTAACCCATCGGAACGAGTGCTGTCATCAGAATCCGAGGATGTCTTCATTGTTTTTCTAGCGCAACACGTTCGCGAGTTATGGCCGATTATAACTTCAGTGACCACTGTAGTGGCCGCTGCAGGCTTTAAAGTTTTAGATTCTGAGAAAACGGAAAGAACTGTCTTTACGGGAATCTTAAATTATCAGAAGACGTGCTATTATTAGGTTTTCGTTCAGCAATAGCTCAGTGGTAATGTGTCCGCCTCTCAATTTGAAAGTTTGGCATTTGATCGATCCACGGCTACTGACTGCATAGCCGTTCCTTTCCTTGGGCAAGAGCGTTAACTTCAGCCCCCTCGGTAAGAAGCAGATTTCAGACTTTGGCTTATCGCCAATTCCCTCACCAAAACCAAATTAGGAAATACGTTCGCATCTTTTTGTCGACATCCTGTTCCAAAAATGAGATGTCATGCAGTAGGTAAAAACGACAAGAGCAGCTTGTCGATTTGAGTTGTTGTTGCAACTGTGGTTCACAACTGTGGCCCATGCCCCACCTAATCGCTTCCAAAAACCTGATTAAACCCCATGTGGCGACATACACATGTTGTGACTGTAAAAAGTGTACTACATTTACGCTAAAGAAGAATGAAATGTCAATATAACAAGTTTCCAAAGAAGATATCATGCATGAAAATTAAAAATGAAATGAACAAAAGAGATTTGAAGTTTTGAGATAAAAAATGCTAAGAAATTTTGAAAAGAACACCACATTAAGTGGTAATAAAATTGTTATCATGATAAATATCACAATAAAAGGGCATTAACAGGTAACTTTTAATAGAGAGAAAACCTAAAGGTATTAATCAAAAGCAAAAACAGTTTGAGCTCACCTCAAGGTACGGAGAATTAAGTTTGTGAGGCCCTTGTCTTTCATGCCTACTGGAAAGTAATTTCATATTAGGCACTAAATTAGTTAGATTCTTTCTCAGATCTCCACTAGTGACATACAGTCGATTTATGATGACGTCTGTACTTTGTGAGAGCCGTTGAAAGGTGGTTGCGCGGTGATTATGGAATAACTACATAATAAAAATTTTTTGTACCCCCACAGAATTCTTAAATAACATCTAAATTTAAACGTATATTAAACTACCAGCGTTCACCAACCTAAAGAAAAATCCAAAAAAATTGTTTAGTGACTTTGGAAGCAGACCACCCCAGTGGGTCTCAATGGTCCGCTTAAAAATCTAATTGACTCAATTGGTCGTAAGCTTCCCCGTTGGAAACCAGTGCGTTACATATTACTGTTTTCAAAATATGCCAGTTACTTCAAGTAACATTAGGGCTCGACCACTGTTGTCAAATATTTATTGATTTCTTCACGAAGATCATATTGATGTTGAAACGCGTAATAGCATGATTGTTTGTTCAAAATGTAATGGCAAAGCATCTCATTGCTCACAGCAAGTAAAACAACTTTATTTTCATTGTTCTGTGCATCCACAGTACGGGAGGCAAGGAAATCTGAAGCAACACTGGCGTTTGCAAAAGGAAGTACAGTTTAGGGGGTTGCGAGATGAAGTCAACAGTCAAAGGATGGCCAATCAAAAATTTGTGAAATTTGATCATAAAAGCAACACGTGTGTGATCGCTTTGTCATTTGTCAAATGCTTCTTGGAGTTGGATAAGCCGATTTCAAGTCAACTTTGTCTGTCGCACATTTTCGTTTGCATATTGTAGTTTATTTGCTTTCATTCTACTAGCAATTGATGTTTTGCAAACAACCACAGTTTTTCTCGGACAAAAAGTTNAATTTCACAACCACTCCTGCGAATAAAAANCAAAACAGTTATTTTAGTTGCTGGAAGTTGACGACATGAAAGTGACTGCGCAATNGTGGTTACACGTAGTTGACAGGGATGGTCTCTTCAAAATCTAGCTCTGTCTCATGAAATACTCCGACAGCATCATGTGCCACTCCAGCGTCAATCTTGACTGGCAAACAATTGTAGTAAAACAAGATTTTGTTTCAACCTTATTCACAGAAATGCAAACACTTTGTACATTGAACAGTATGACCGGGAATCAGCAGCGTACGCAGAAAATTTTCAGGGGTTGGTTTTCATTCAGTGGCATATGGTGGTCACTTGCATTTGGCGTGAGCTGTTTGTGACGTTACAATTAGACGTCATATTCATACTTCCAAGCCAATGTTTTGGTGAAGTTTGTTGACAAAATATGCATGTGCTTTTGCACGAACTCTCCTTATTTTATGTGTCACTGCACTGAATACAAACTAGCAACGCTCCAAGTTAGGATATCGGAGTAAAATACACTCAACTCTACGACACAGCGGTTATAATATCAGGTTGTGCGTTAAAACAGGGGATTAAAACACATACACCAACACGTCAGAGCAATTTACAACCGCAAACTGCGCTTATCACACGATATCTCCGTTGTTAGCACTTACCTGACTAAGTGGAAGCTCAGGCTCTCAATTGAGAAAACTGTGTGCTCCGTCTTCCACAACACTTTGGGAGCCGGGGTACGATATATTCGTACTTTGATTTCGGCTAAAAACCAGCAGTTGTCAGTTGCCTTACCAACGCCCTAGCTCCTCCGCCGATTGCGCTAGAGGGCTGTTTAATGGCTCAGACGGATCGGCCAGCCTAGTAGATTACACTCGAAAAAACATTTTTTGTTTGGGGAGTGCGGATTTTTTGTGAGTGACGTCATAAGTGAAGTAGTTTTAGGGTCATTTTGGCACATGTTGCCCGGCCTAGGGCCCAACTGTTAGGCCAAAGTGTTTCGCTGAAATTTTCATTGGAAACTAGACTCGAGTCCGAGTCGTTTGAGCCTTTAATCAACTTTCTAACGTTTCTGGTTCAAAAGTTATGATCTAAAATAAACAAATTAATTAATTATCTAATTAGCTAATTAGTCTAATATTTTTACTAACTAAC
>JGI24021J15306_10012993_pt1 | contig 10358 bp, 5 predicted proteins | sample Ectturendosymbi1_FD_15306 | JGI IMG/M metagenome (IMG submission 15306) | reverse complement strand
CGATCAATCAACCACAAAATATTGATTTTTACAGGCAAATGTAATGAAAGTCAATTTTATTGTTCAAAACCTAAGAAATCTTCTTCGTCAGAAGAAGGAAGTTCGTCTATAAGTACGGTAGATCGTCGTTCGTAGGTGTCATCTTCATGTTCTTCATCTGTGTCATGTGTGTCGTCGCGAACATCTGTCCAGAGAATGTCATCTTCTGTTCCGTCAAGGCTATTGCTGATAGAACAGTTCTTGAAAGATTTTTGAATCATACAGTCTTCAAGGGAATTCCACGCAGTTTTGGGTATGTTGCGCGTATAAGCCGCAGGCAAAATACAGGCCATATTCCAGGTAAAAAAAGTGCTGCTAATAAGCGAGTATATACGGTATAAGAAGCGCATTCTATCTTTGTTATTTACATTCAGCACGTTTCTCGAAATTCCACACAAAGATGAAAAGTCAATTCAATATTGCTTCGAACAGTAACGAAAATGGCTTAAAGCCCAGAACACGAGAAGCAAGAAAGTTTATCTGCACGATGTGATTCCTGAACCAATAACCAAAACGTTTATCACGCACATAAATAAAATAGTCATCAATAATGTTTGAGAGCGGGCCGTGGTTAGTTCCTTACATTGCTTCAACAATTCGCCTGCCTTTGTTCACGTGATGTGGCATAGTTTATATAAAAAAATACAGACATATTTATTGCATCTTGTTTGCCTTAAAGCTGAATTCAATGTTATAGGCCGTAATTAATATCGAAATGCTCGAGAAGTCTGGAGATTATTGTGACTAAAAAATCGTCAACTTGTATTTGCGCAAAGTTTTATGAAAATATTCCCTCAAACCAGGAAATACGCTTGTAATTGCTGCTGAAAAAAACAAAAGTTGATAGTTTTGCTTCAGCGCAGCAGTTTTCACGTGCTTACTGAAATTGCTCCTGTTTGGTGCATTGAGTTAAAATTGTATTAGATATTTAAATTTAAGATATTTAAGTGCCTACCGATGGAAATACTGTATGGCGCGAAACCATGGTTGAGCATAAAAACCTTCCAACCTGGACTGAATCTAACAAAGATATAAGTTGGACTAATAAAGAAAGACAATAAGTCACAAATGCAGTTTGAATGATGGTTTCAGTGGTTTGGATAAACTGTGGCTATAGTGCAAGAGCGCGGTAACTCACCCAAAACACTTTGTTTGTTTGTAGCTCACCTCGTCCAACGGAAAGTTCAACAATTAACCTGTTTTCATAGCATTTTCACTCACTTTGCTGTAGCGCTTCACCAGAAACGGAAAGAGCAGGACCAAAAAGACCATTTTTCTTTAATCGAACGTACAAGACTTTCCGCATCTGTAGAGGGTTTGGACAGTTGTCTAGCTCAATCTACAGCCGAGTTATTACTTGGCCCACTTTGGCAAATCCCGGGAGTCAGGGGGTTAAGGTTTGCAGCACTGGCTTAAGCCTAAAAACAGAAAACGGTGATTTTAGACAGAAAATGCCTTTGCTGTAAAGATGTAAGGTTTTAGGACTAAATCCTTAAGGGCCGCGAAAGGTCAAAATCTGTGGTGTTAGAAGCAATTTCGTTCACAACTCGCCGACCGATTGCGCTAGAGAGTCAACGAAAACATTATGAGATGCAGAGTTTTGTGTACATTGTTATAAAAAACAGGCACATTTGACTTTGAAATTTTGCAATAGGTCACAATGACATCACAGTGACGTCTTAGTGATGTCGCACTGCGGGAAAAATTTCCTTAGTTTTACATATCTCGGCGATTTCCACAGTTTTATATATTTCGCAAAAAGTATGTGCGCGATCTATCTTGACGCTTTCAGAACAAATTTTTTTATGTGAAATTATGGTAGGCCTATGTGATACACTTATACCGACAAACTGCTTGCTTTCTGGCAGTTGATTCTCTCCATTTAGGTTTTCAGTTCTTGAGGATTTAGAAAGGAAATCGTTTAGAAACGTTTAGGGAATATTATTACATCAGAATATAAAATCTATAAGTGTATATATTACACATTTCCTGAGCGGAAATAATAATGCAAACAACCCTCAGTTTGTTGCGTTTTCCTTATTAAAAGAAATAGACATCTACACTAATTAAATAATGGTTTTTATATGTATGCTTACAGTTAAAGTTAAACACGATTTGCTGACTGCGTATTTTGTAAGTCGGCTGTATCAACGACGCTGCACGTTTTACCAACACATTCTGATAAGTCTGAAGAAGCAAAATGCTTTTGTCTTTCCTAAAGATTTTAGCACTTTATTTCTGTTCAGTCTGTCCAAAGCAGAACTGTCGCCAGAAAGTCGTCAACAGGGGGCTTTACGTTCGTGCGGGGGCTTGACGGTTTTGCAGGGGGGGCTTGACATTCAAATTTAAAAAAAATTCCACTGATTTATAATGTTTCATATTTTAATTTGGTGGGATTGGAGCTTTGTTTGCGGGGGATAAGCCCACCAAAGACCCCCCTTGGCGACGGGACTGGTCCAAAAGTGAATTAAAGTGAGTTCAGTGATCTTGCAGCAGATGTGTTAGGGTCACAAATGCGTTTGACTTCGCATTAACTGCATGCATGTGTTCCGTGAACAATCCATTTACCAATACTTAAAAAAGCTACTACGGTTTAAAACATATTTGTTGTATTTTTTGCTCCAGTCTTTGTGAAATTAATCTGCAAAGGCAATTGAAAGATCATATACTAGAAAATATCGCTGCTTGGTTTTCAGAAACTGCACAAGAACAACACGGATGATCGCGTTTCGAGACCTACCCTCACTTTTGGGCAGAGTCTAATGGATTACGTCGCCAAACCTTCCTATTTCTGCCATCCCATAGTTGTACCAAGCATTAAGCCAAGTCCGCCTCCAGGTAACCACCTGGTTAATGTGATGCAATCATTCATTTTGTTCTAAAAGCACAATAAAATGAAACAAGATATTCTTTGAATAAGAGCTCAAGATGTCTGCTCTTCAGTAGGCGAAATAGATACTCGCAGAAAATCATAGTGTATGATTCATTGCATTGTGAGGATCCGCTTCGATAGACCCTGTTATAATAGTATGTGCTACTGAGAGAAAATCTATCATAAAATTCCTAAGAATGGTAATAAAAAATATACGTATTTCTACTTTAAGCTGTCGGGAGTTCATGAACGTTTTCGCGTTTTGCTTGTCCATCTGGAAAGCATAAAAAACATCTTTTTCTGTTCGAAACGCTAATCGAACTGGCCATAACAATTATCATGTGTTCACGGTGTATTTCCTGTAATGATATGTATCTCTATCCGCTTTTGTGAGTTTGCTTGCAGTTAAGGGAAAGATTAGATTAACAGAAAAATCTGATTTTTTCTGATTAGGTTAGCAGAAAATATTTGTTTGTTTTTCCTAAGCCACACGTCGGCAATGACTTTCGAAATTTTTTCACAAAATTTCAAAACATTTTAGCGTTTATTCTATTTTAAAATCACCAAGATTAATTTATTAGCATCTTGCGCATTCGGCAAAGCGTTCTGGCGATACGGAGGCACAATGCGACACACAGCGCTTGAATACACAGTAAACTATTTCAGCAAGTTNCTTTCACATGGGNTACAGCTTGACCGAATTGAACCACATCACAAGGAACTTATGTTTGCGTTTTGCACGCAAATGGTGGGCTACAGCGGCTGAAATTCAAATAAAAGGCAACATTTTTTAGCGTCTGTTTGTAGTTAATAGTCTTGTGCAACTAATCGATAATGTTAGCTGCTCAATCGCACTTGCTGTCAAATCGCAGTGGTTCAACGGAAGTTGTTTCTCAGTTGCAGTTGAGGAAGAAAATGTTTCTCTGCCGCCACCTTGCGGCGAAGTACCTGCTGTTCCACAAAGCGATCACCAGGTGAAAGCGACAAGCTGCGCAACAAGCTGCGCAGACAGAGTGAAGTCGTCCGACGAAACCGCAACTGACAGTGGCAGCAGTCAAAACGATGCTGCGAAAGATGAGCTTCAGGAAAAATTTCTAAACTTTTGCAAACGTGAGGGCTACAATCCGACGTTGGAAAGCTTCACGAAAGCAATCTCGTCGCTGAAGAACAGCAAAAAATACGGACCTGTCTCGAAATCAACCTCTCTTACTCCGTTGTGCGAAGGCGTTTATGACACAACAACGAGTTGCGTCCGCATCAGTCGACCGTTACGTAACGAAACAATCGGCCCCCGTCGACGTCGCAGGTCATGCGAAAGGAGGTACATCAAAGAGAATGCGCGCGTCTCCGCGAGCATGGGTCAAACTGCAGCTGCCAAAGCGGTGATGTTTATTCTTAGAGACGCCAAACAAGCTAATCGTGTTGTTTTACCTCCGCTTGAGAATGCTACGCCTGCTGAATCTTACACCGTGTCCAGAAACGATTTGCCTGCTGCCAACAGTAGGTGACCCGTGTAACATATAACGACGTTTATATTCCGCATGTTGCGTGTCGTACAATCGATCACTAGCAGTGGGAACAGACAGTTTTGGTATGGTCCGACGTCTTTGTAATGGTTATTCCCTCTACCATCACATTTCCAACTCCGGGACCCCTATCCAAAAAAATATTGGCCTGGTGACCAACATCGTGTCTTACTATGTTATGTAGGTTAAACGAAAACACCCAACACTCCTTCTAGGGACCTCAAATTTTTCACCGAGAACCCCTAGGGCAGGGGCGTAACGAGATTAGATGACGCCCGGGCCAAGAAACAAGTTTGGCACCCCTATGTTCGAATTTGAAGTCTTCAGGAAGAACATGGGCTGTATTGAAGAAAATACTCGTGAAATTGTTGGGACTTTTCGGCGCCCCTCGCAGTCATTCGGCGCCCCCATAGTGATTTTGCGCCCGGGGAATTGTGTTCCCTTTGACCACCCTCGTTACGCTCCTGCCCTAGGGGCCCGGAAGTAGTTATATATGTCGTGATGAATCAACATTTCTGGCGGTGATGTAAAACTTAACGCATGCAAATTTTAAGGGATACGTTGCGAAATAAAATGAAATAAGATAGTGCACATCCCAAACATTTGGTTTGTTTATTGTATCTTACCCTGGTTTGGATGCTTTAAATTGCAGCTTAACTTGGTGTTTATTTGATTTGAACAGCATCTCGCAATCTAGGCATAGCGTCGTTTTGACCGAGCACAACTTGTTCGGTTCGCTGTGCAGCGGCAGAAGAAGCGCCTTAAATGACGAGTCGTCATTGATGAAGCATGTTTTCGAAATGGTACGTACTCAACGGCGCAGACTCAGTTGCGCTCTTTATCGTTTTTGCGAGATGACGAGTACGCGGTGGGATTGTCTTCAGTTCAGGATCAGCGCAATGCTTTGTGTGAAACGAGACATTTAAAAGTTTCACCTCGATAAGAAAACTATGCGTTGCTATGAATTTCAAGAAAGTAAGTGAAACAAAATTGTAATGACTAAATGCATGCTATGTGAAAGGGTTGAAATGATGAAAACCATGTTCATTTTGACATGATTCTGGTCCGACTTGCAAAATCTGAACACCACCTTGCACAATGAAACGAAAATATAAAACTTGAAAGCCGTAATTTACACAATTTTTTCGAGCACCGCATTTTGCCAAAGTGCGTCGCCGTGCTGCAACAACAATATTGCAAATACGTATCTCGGTTCTGAAGTTACGCCTAAAAGTTTAACAAATGAATCAAAAGGAGTGAAAAATTTGAAAATCTTGCTAGATAAAATTTACGCATCGTTTTTGAGGACTGCTTTGAAATACAACTGTTTTTAACGGAACATCGCACGACTGTTTTCATGATGCAATGCTCACACTGTACTTTGCATTACTCTGTAAAAACACAAAGTTCAACGCTTCTGCGTTAGATTTAGAGAGTTTTTGTGAAAACATATACACAAACTGTGCTATTTCTTGATCAAACTATGTGCAGCAAATCAAGTCAGTATTGTTTCAAAAGAATTTCAGGTCTTACATAAAGTTCAGTGTTACCAAAAATAGTTTCGGAAGTGATTGAACAATGATCGGAATGACATGCCTCTGGTGTGCATTTACATTTGAAGCACTCTTTGTTCAATACATCTACAGTTGTAGACGTATATGCATAGTTCAAATGGTAAACTAAAAACAATTGTTTCGATATACGATACTGCACAAAAAACCTGCAACGTTTCTGTGGTAGAACCGGATAGTTTATAAAAGAGATGAATGATACATGCTTGCAATTTGAAATTGTATGCAAACAAGCGTAGAGCAATGTGCAGCAAATTAGGTTAACACTTGGAAAATTCATTTTCAAATCCTCACAGTTTTGTCAAAAAATGCACAACTAAATTTGTTGTGTTTTTTCCAATGCAGTTCAGCTATGAAGCTTTACAGCGATGTATGCTGCTTGCCCACTTTCTCCATTGAATACATCCTCAGTAATTCAATTAAGACCGCCTGCGAACGATACGATGCTGCGGTCAGCGGGAAACTCGTAAACGCGTTTGTAGCTTTGATTGCGTTTGAGGCGGGTCCTGACATACGCGAAATATCATCAACAGACTCGTCATTTTCATTTATCAAACCGAAACAATTTGATTGTTTATGTGAAGTATGAACCAAGCTCTACAAGACTGACCTTACATACGCAGAACGCATGAAACAAAATATCCTCACATGAATTTGGTAGGCATTCAATCCAAGTTTTTTCAAAAAACCCAAAAATCCATTGAAACTAAAACGGTTTCGAGTGTTTGCGTTTCAATCAAAAAGCACCAAAATTATATACAAAGAGATTTTTGGAACGAACCAATGAAAATTATTTCAAACATTAAAGTGTATGTTTACACAGTAAGTGAATCTTCTATCGTATAAAACACTTCAAAATGTTAGCACAAAATGTGGAAATATTTTAGAAAAGACACTAGCATGCGTCAACGTATTTAAACTTTTGTGCTGAAAGTTTGAAAAGTATCGTGGCATAATATCTTCTCCAATTTTTTCCATGTACTGCGCTTTTCAAATAGTCGTATTTAAATTCTTTCAGTTTAATTTCACAGTCTGACAAACTTAATCTTGTAAAACGAAGCATTATGTTAGTTGGTGTAACAGCTTTTTTCCATGCGGCATGTTTGGTGGTAACAGAGATATGATAACGTTACTTGCACTTGCAACTTTACTTTGCAAAACACGACTGGTTGTCGTGTGCTTATCAATTCAATTTTGAATATATTCATACTGAATTGAAAGCGTCGCTCAACGCAAGTATCTGATACTTCTTACGACTGCAGATCAATCAGGCGACATCAGTTAGGGTTTTGTTGTGAGAGCTAAATTGCGTACACTCCCTTGGTACTCGAAACCGCAAATGCATTGGCTACGCTGAAACTAATGAGTCACAAACCACTGCTCGCAGTTGCGTTCAAAACCAACAACGTTCAGTTTGATTTTACGAGAATAAGTGAGAGAAGCTTGTTCTGTTGTACGTCGAAAACATGAAACGAATCTACCGTAAGATTATTTCGAAATGATCAGGAAACAGAGTTACATTTCATGAATTTGAAACCTACACATGACCTGAAAATTCACCCTTTGCGGTACCTGCTCTAAAACGGTGCGTTAACTTGTTTGGTCGTGTGCCAAACTTTACCCTGGTTTCATAATTGCAGCTTTATTGGGATTGATGTAAACCGAATCTGTCAATCCAAGTCATGATACAAACTCGATGCGTTTATCTGCGGCATACTCCATCAAACTGCTTGATACCGATGCAATGTAGAGGTCAAGATGAAATGCCTCACTAGAAATCACTATGACTGAAAACATTAACGTTATGATTTCTCTGCCCATTTGTAATATTTTTTGAAAAGATCTATGTGCAGTATCACTGCATTTAAACTGATTTCGATGATTGATTTCAAACGTATCGCCGCTTTTCAGCTTTTTCATCAAGGCAGGAATTTTTTTTTTGTACAACACAATGCTCTGATACTCAAATGGTGTACAACTCAATGCTCACTATTAATATGTCGTTTCTGAAAATTATGTGATTTGTTGGTTTAGTAACAGCAATCGATCTATTTGCAAACAGACACATAGTTTTTGAAACAATTCAGTGAAAACCCATTCGAAACTGATTCGTAAAAATCCATTGAGAGAAAATAAATCCGAATGTTTTTTTCTGTGTTTTACATTACAGCAAGTATCAAAACATTGCAAACACGCAGTTACGTATCTTTGAATCAATCCAATGAAAAAACTATTTGAAATAAAGCACTTCCGAATGTTTTTTCTGCTTTCGAAACAAAGAAGCAAGGCATTTGCAAAGAAACGCAGTGGCATACTTTGGAAACAGATTTGTAGAAATCCATTGAAAATTTAAAACGGTTTCGATTTTTTTCTGTGTTTCAATAGAAAAGCACCAAAAATATCTTCAAACAGATATACTGATTGTTACAACCGTTTTGCAGTAAATTAACATTAATCGGTAAATTGCATCGCCTTGGTTCACTGCAGTAGAAAAAAATTGATTGAATGTTGATCTGAAATACCCAGGCTGTCATTGTTGATATAAACACGAAGATGCTTTACACGCTTTAACTTGCAAACGGTGGAGGCTGACAGCGTGAATCTACATTCAGTGAAAACAAATGGCTTTTGCAACATCCACATCCTGAAGCCTGTGTAGAAAATCTGTTTACTGAACAATACCGACTCACTAATCATTGTTTTTCAGTAGCAAAGTATTTGTTCAATCTTAAATTCATAAAAGTAATTCTTTTTTGTGGTAATCATATTTTTTAGCCAAAGCATTTGCAAACCACCTCGCGCAGTTTTGTCTGACTTGTATGTACCATAATTTGAATGCTAAATAACTGACAACAAACTAAAACTTGTTCATGTCACTGTTGAGCGACATATGCCTGCAAGCAGCAGAGCCGTACAAAATGCCTGACAAATGATGTTATAACCAGTTGTTTTTGAGTGAGTGAACATTAATCGACATCTTCTGTGAATTTCTCTGTAGTAAATTTGAGGTACTCCTTACGTGATTTTTGTATTTTGCAATGAATACTCTTTAACAAACTTGCAAAAGCAGTGAATCCAACTGAATGTCGGCTAAAGTTGCCGCCCAGGCATGGTGTTAATATTCGTGTCTAAGCTAATTAAAGTTACATTCGCAGAGCATATTGATCAATGACGTCACACGCGTGGCGCGGCCATCAATGCTCCTACAAGAAGTAGCTCTTTTGTAAATAAACTGCACCTTGATTAGGTTTAGTTTGTATGTTAGAAACGGGTGTTTGTCAAGAAAGCCTAGCATAGCGAACTTCCAGTTCTTTATCTAAATTGGTGGCTGTACATTGCTACACGATCTTACTCAGATCGATACCACATTTAAACCGTGCACGTGCCAATAAAGCTGAGTGCTTTTGCCGCATCTAATTAATTTCAAGAAGCATCGCGCTAACCTTGTCTACATTTCTAGCAAGGTTCAAAGAGGACAGCTGCAATGCAGCAACTGACGTAACATTGGCGAGAAGATCGCGTGTGCAATTGCAGCTCTTTATCTACCTTCAACGGAATGCGTGCTACAAATCAAAACTTGCTGACATTAGTATCGATTCAATTAGGTGCTGGAGATACATTTTGTCGATGCCTTGCCATAAACAACGAACATTGTATGATTTCAATATCATTGAAATTTCAAAGAACCGACAATTCGTGTTTAATTACAATTCTTGATGTGTTTTGCGTAATAAAGTTTGCATGCTGCACGATTGTGTTTGTTCTCATTTCTGTAGCGACAGCAATGTACCGTCTGTTAGGCACAACTTCCATTTTAATTGCACATAGATTCACTGTGTGTTAATTGCAATAAGCCTTACTCTATTTTTATTAATTTCATCGACAGCGAGATTGAAAGCGAACAACTGCAGTGCAAATGACGTCAGCGGCGCGTGACGCAATAGCAGCGACACCGGACACGCCCGGGCAAGCCTCACATCCGTGCTATACCTATTGATGTCATCACTATCAATTTAATTAGGTTTGCACTTGATATAAATGGCTGACTGTTCAGGTTGAACCGTTTGTTAAACCGCCTAGGATTTACATAATGTGATCTGACAGGATTAAATGTGTATTAGGTTTCCATCGTTCTTGCTCTTAATTAATTGGTTACAAGATTATTTCAATTTCAACAGTTTGCACCTTTTAAACAAATTGACCTTTTAAACAAACCAATGTTAAAAATAGCAACGGTTATCGTTGTGGCTAAAAATATTTACCGACAAAATGACGACGATTTTGACCTTATCGCATGTGACGTCGTCGTCGATCTGACAAAATGACGGCTATTTTACACCGGATGTGACG
>JGI24021J15306_10012992_pt1 | contig 10359 bp, 6 predicted proteins | sample Ectturendosymbi1_FD_15306 | JGI IMG/M metagenome (IMG submission 15306) | reverse complement strand
ATGTATCAAGCGACAATAACAAAATGTTTATTTCTAAAATAATTTTAGCTCGCTTCTTTGCCATTGTTGACAGCCAAACTTCATTCACGTTATGTTAAGGAGCCAGAGTCGGAAATTTTGGAAAGGTCGGAAAATTTTGGAAGCTAGGAGTCGGACATTTTACCTCCAACCCCGCAACCCTGACTTTCACAGAAAGTTTATCATCCACACTTCATTTGTTTTTACGCAGTTTTGTCAACATTCAATTCCCACACAAAATGGAAAAATTTCAGTCGTAGTCATAAACGATTTTGCCAGATTTTGCAATTTTTATGGTGTTTGGGGAAATGTCGAACAAGTTTTAGTAAAACTTTTTGAAATGAGATTTGTCAAATGAACTTTTCGTACTTGCTGCGCGCAGGAAATAACCGCAAAGTTTTAACAACACAAAGCTTAGCTTATAAACGATACATAACAAATGCCACACAATTGTACTGTAGTGCAGTAGGTGTCTGCTTGGTAAATGCCGTAGAACAGACAAAGAGAAATAGAATGATATAAACTAGTATTTCAAGAATGATTTCGGTATGTATTATTGTATAGCTTTGAATGAGAGACTGGAAGCAATGCACAAACTACGTTTTCACTTTGTGACAAAAAGAACTTCCTATATTCCTAAAAAATGGTGGGTAAAAATTAATGGATCCCAAATTTTTAAGAGAATGCTGTACGTCCACGAAATTTGGAAACTGGAATTCCAAACTATGATTACGTTATCTTCAGAGTTGTAGAACTTTTTCTTGCTTTCACACAGAAAGTTAATCATAAACCGGTAAGGAAAAATGTGAAGCACAGCTGGTTCAAGTATACATAAAGCCCTAAAAATCCGTAAAACAGCCACGAACCCAAACAAATCATTACCAACATTGGATTAGAACCACAGCTACAATCACTTAAGGCTATTCCGCTTCTTCTACATCGATTTTTGGGCGAAACTAAAACTTATATAAAATAAATATCACTTTGACATTTTTGAGCAACTGTGATCAAGAGTCCAAACATAAATTCTCAGTTACAAATGGCAACCTTAATCGAAAATCTTTGAGTTTCTCGGAAGATTCCTCGGAGGTGAGAAAGGCTGGCTTGAACCGTCCAAGTTGATGGAAAGTAAACATGAGACATTCCACGTATGAGAATTGAAGTTTTGGATTCGATGCACCAGACGACCCGTCTTCATCTGAAGAGTTGTCATTCCGAGGAAGAGGCATAAATTCCTGAGTAAGAGAGAAAAGGTAATGTGAGGACCAATAAGCAAGTTAGGCGAAGAGCTTCAAATCTAAGAACAAGCGCCTTCGCCGCACACCCGAGAGCATGTTATCGCCAACAGGGTAACCATTATTTATGAATTCATAGGCTTGGGGCGAAGTAGCCAATAACAAGCTACGTGCAAACGGACGATGCAGTTTCATACAGGTCGTCTTCGGTCGTACTATGAAAATCGACTAGTGTATAGACACAGACAGGCTTGGGTATTGCAGGGCTTCCGTTTCTGTGACGTATAATTTTTTATGTTTTTATATTCACCTCAAGGGAGGACGTCATGGCAGCCGGAGATACAACTCCACCTACTTGAGGATACTGCACTCCGTGTAAGAACTGATTGCATCGTGAACAGCCTACACATTAGCGACTATGAGATTTACCTGCTCGCTCAGCAATTGATGCAGTAACCGAATATGTGTAGCACGTAACATAAAACGAAGGCAAACCAGTGACCATAGCAACATAAAAAGCTTTATATTAAAATTTGGTGAAGTTACAATATGCACATTACGTGCTTCGTTACAATTCATCAAAAAGTGAGATAAATACTACTGCAGAACATAGGTACACTGTCACATTTTGGCTCGGCATTCGAATACGAACCAAGACGTTCAACACAGACATTCACCTCAACTTTTCGACCTGATTAGGCAAATTCGGACACCGACAAACCATCTACCACGTGTTAACACCTGCGCTAGAATCGGCTTTGCATTGTGAACGCGTTGCATTTTTTAAATTCCACCCCAAAATCAGCTACAACCGAATATACATGCCTTACATTGTTCTGTAAAACTCATGCATTTTGTGACTCGTGTAAGGCACGATCAATCGCCAGGCCTGTTTGTGAACATTGGTAGCCGCAGAATGCTAATTGCCTTCAGCTAAGACTTTCTACAATTTTTTCAAACAAAATGGAATTATCTTAAATCGATGGGAGTTAAAACACTAAGCCAAATTTTGCCAACGAATATTTTGCTTTCCAATATGAGAACAGCAAACAAAAAGGATGACGTGTGTTACGTAGCAAATATTTCCATAACCATGCAACAACCAAACTTAGTTCCCTGAAAGCATATAATTAGGTTGAGGCAAACACAAGAAAAGTCAGCTTTTATTTTGTGACACGCTCCTGAGAAAGGCAAGTGCGCTATGGAGACTTTAATCTGTTTTAAACAGTACTTTCAAATCCCAGATGAAATCCCATTTCAAATGCGCAAACAAAATGCAAGAACGAGAAAACATATTTCTACGACATTTCTGGCAGAATTTAAGGAATCCTTACGAAAATTTTTCGTCTGAGTCCGAAACTGTTGTCAGATCGCATGCAACTTTTTCGAATCCTAGCTAACTGGACCAAACGATGCGCTCTCCTGCAAAAGTTTTTAATTTAACGGTGGCCTCGAAGTAGAAATGAAACTGGAATTTTAGATTGATTGTGAACGTCAAGTTTTTCACCCGAATGCATGCGTCGTGCAGTACATAACATATCAGAATGCAGAAAAAAACAAGAAAAATGAAAAACGAAGTCTTACGCACCGGTTTCAAACACACTGTACAGCAGAAGTCGTTACGACAGAAAGTTAAAATTATGCAGTGAACAGATAAAAACTCCATTGAATTACCAGTAATTTGTCAAACAGCGATGGAAGGCTGTCAACAACTTCAATTCCATTTCCACAAAAAGTAGAAAGATCCGCCAACTGTTTTAGGAGTTCGAGCTTCCTGTCCACTTGTGACGACTGCAAAGAATACGTACAAAAAGGATAACTTGACGCGACTTTAAACTATGTTTGTTTATGCACGGGTACGGTGGAAAAAATCCACCAAGCATCACAATTAACACATGTTACTGATATGCGCAGCAATTCAGATATACCTCTTTCTGACTGGAACCATTCAACTGAGTATCGCCGTCTTTCGTAAGTGATGGAAGAATTTTTTGACACATGTAGTTGACGAACCTGGAGGCATGGACATTTTTGGAGCACAAGGGCAGCGCCATTCCGACGCACTCAATGATTTTATTCACTGAGTCCAAATCAGCGATGTCAAAATCTTGTTCAAGTTTCATCTGCTCCACAATGATATCGACCAGTTGTTGTCGCCCTTGTATAGTTTGTAAGTGATGTAAGTTGGACAAGCCCTGAAACAAAACCAATTAACCAAGGTAAGCACGCGTTTGTTAGATATGACTTTGTCATGGGATGACGTTGCGCGTTTATACAGTTACCAAACACCATATGTAAGTGAACACGATTAGTTGGTTACGTTCTGTGGTCGGTTTCTCACTGACACTGCACTGGCAACCGCTCTTGTTCTGAACTTGATTAACCAGGGCATCCCTGAAGTGTAATAAAGACAAAAAGATGGTGTTTTTCTCCTTGTAGGTGCTATTTCCATTGCCTGTTACTAATCAGCTGATGTAAAATTGCATGTGAATGAAACTATTGTCATTCTACAGTTCCGAACGTTGTGAATGAAATACTTCGAGCTTTAGCAGAGCCATTTGTCAGTACATCCACGGCCTACTTAAGATCTTTAAAACTTAAAATTCGCTAAGTATACAGATTTAATCCTCGAAAAGCCGGTGAACAATCAAAATCCAAACATTTCTCCAAAGTAAAAGCATGGTACAAGAAAAAAGTGTTAGAAAATACGACACCTCACAGAAATATTTTTGAGGTTTTGGTACGCACATCAGCACTCATAAGACAAACATTTCGGCTACTTCAATTGCTTTGTTAAAAATATCTTCCATTAATTGAGTTGCTTGTTAGTCTGATTGCTTCAGTGGATGATCTGTATTTCTACGGTGATTTTCTGTCTATTTCAGCTATGGTTTTAAACATTGCTAATACCTAACATTTCTGTTCATAAACGTTAACAAATGAAAACATTTACCAACGTATGACCAGTATCTAAAAATAATACGCCAAATATACACACAAACCCAAAAGCAACATCCTCCAAAAATATGTGCAACATTGGCACAGCACTACTTTAAAAACAATGACCAGTGAAAGGAACAGCCACACATTGAGCTCCTGTGATCTTGTAGCTGTTGCACTGTTAATGAAAGTTCAAAACCTTTTTCTAAAGCATCAGCTGCTTTTCAAACGATATTTTCCAAGCCACTTCAGTACAATTTTGAACATGTGTGCTGAATGTAGCAAACTTTCTGTAAAGTCTCTTCTGCCTCATAAAAATAACGATTGCCTCTAGCTGGCCATGTGACATGTGAAGCATGAAAACACTACTTGCCACAAACACCTGAGAAACCTTACCTGCATCAGCATTTTGAACTCGGACCCAGTCACATCTTCCATTATTTTCTTACTTTCAGCCAAAACATACTCTTCCGTTTCCTTGCTAAGGGCAGCTTCAGATGCAGTTTTAAGCCGTGCACATAAAAATTGAATAGCTTTTTCACGTACATCTTCATCGTCACTCATGATGTGAGCAAATACACCAATCAAAGTACCTTTAGAAAACACATCACTGCATTCAAACAGCACACAGGTTTACACTGGGACTAGACTCTTCAACAAACTTGTACGTACACTAAAATAAAGGCAGAATTGCATCACTGTTAACTTACAAAACAACAAGACAGGCTTCTTGTTTATTCGCTCTTGGTTGCTGAGTGCCGACTGCGAAACAGTAACTCATTTTTACATACACCAAGTTTCGAAGTTGGCAGTGTCTAAACGACCGCATCTGGTTTTCACCTTGGAAGGACTAAAACACCAAATCAAGTGAAACTGCTGACCTCTGCAAAATATGTGACCACTTTTTTGCATGACAGTTGCTTCTCAGAGTAAAGGATGAAAATGGCTTTTAATTTTTTGTAACCCTAAGCCCTGAACCTAAATCTCAACACTAAACCCCAACTTTAACCGCAAAGCCAATGGCTTTGTGCTGTCATAATTTACTGACCGATTGAGCTAGAGAGCTGATCAAACCTCTAAAGATGTGGAAAATCGTGTAGTTTAGATTTTAAAACATCGGAAAGTTTTGGATTTTGTTTTTTGTGGGTGACGTCACAATGGGGGTAGGTTTATGAAAAAAACATTGGTATCAGCCCAAAACAGTCTTATTGGTCGAGCTCTAGTCGTAACACTCAGAAAAGATTTCCAGGTTATCACTGGTCACAGCGCATTTATTACATCACAATCACTTTGTTCCTTCGAATGTGGTGCTGAAAAGATACATGGTAGCTGTCTGTGGAAAGAAATCCTTTCTCAGCAAAGAATCAGGCACTTTAAGATCTTACAGAGTATATATTTCGCCGACGATGTAGCATCATCAGCTCTTATTCAAATAGAATCTACATGGTAGCTTGTTGAACATTTAACAAACGTCTTACATACAATAAGAAACTGTTTATCCATACATGCATGCCCTTGTAAAATTGATGCTGATAATTATCAGCTGATTATAATTAGCTGCACACTGCGTCTGTGGGGCGCTCTCCACAGAGATTGTTAAGAATAAACTTACGTAATCACTGCGGAGAACGCTTGAGTAAAGTTGCTCTGAACTTACGTCATGATGTAAAAATGAATATGAGAAAGTATAAGACTTCTTGCACAACAAACAACGTCTTCAACTGTTACAACAAAACTGTTTTTGAGATACAATGCTTGACTGGGTATTTCGTTCCGACAAAGGGACAACATTTTCTGAGGCTTGCTGTCATGCCTTTCAATATGAGAAATTCGTCGTAAAAATATAGCTTAGCTTCAGTGCCAACAAACCAGCCTTACTTGGCGTGACATTAAAATAGGCCTAACCTTATTTAATCCTGTCATCACCTAGCAGAAACAGCAGATAATACTTAGGCCGTAACTGCAAAAAAATCAAAATCATTACGAGTTTTGAGACTGTGTCCTCTCACCATGAAGCAAAATATTACAAATTAGCTCGGCGTGTGCCTGGCTGTGCACAACTGACATCTTTTATAGTATCTAACACTGGCCTGGCCGAGTAGCAGACTTCGAAACATGTGCGTTCGACACACAGATCAATGTACCTGTTCCATACTAATGCGTAGGCGCCTTTTAGGCAAGGCAGGGATGTGATTGTTTGATAACAATCGTACACAACGTTGGAAGGAAAATGTTGCCTGTTCCAAACCACCCGCATTAGAGACCTGCAGTGGCAGCATCTGATATTTGATCGGCGTTACTACTGAGTCCCCATGGCACAAGGGGACCTGCGATGACAGTTGAGCGATGCACCGCTGATGTAGTGCAATACATTAGGGTTTTTCTAATGTCTGTATGTTAACCATGATCGCAACTTGGTGGCAGTTAATTCTGCACTGGAAAAAATCTCTTTAAAGAGGCTGACGTGGCAAGTTATGCAAAGATTTTTTCAAGCCATTTGTGCAAGCAAAGTCAATTGCTTATTTGTAGTTTTCCTTTCTCCAGGCATTTTGTGTACCTAGTTGACTCGAACAAAACGACTACAACTGATTTTACAACATGCAGAAAAGAATACACTCAACGACTTACAAATGCATGTTGTCAGTTAAATAACTGCAGAAATAACTACACATGTTGGTGTCTCAAAAAAGCTTATGGGGTGAAATGCAAAATGTTTCCACTTGCCCACGTGGTTCAAGAGAAAAAATGCAGGTGGTGGACTGAAAAAATGTGTGTGCATGTACACTAGTGCTTTGTTTCCACCAGTGCAAGAGAAAAAGGCATGTGAATCGACTGCAAAAATGTCTGTTCGTGTCAGGGTTGCCAGGTTAGCCCTTTTGGGGCCAAATTTCAGCAATTTGGTCCCAAATAAAACTTGTTGGCCCCAAAATTTTTGTTTGGCCCTTTTCCCGGATAGATTTGGACCCTTGCATTTGCAAAAATTAGATCTGACCACCCTGGATCCTGTCTGAGAAACCACATCTTTTCACTTTTTTGACTAATTCATTGCATATTTTCATTAAATTCCTATATTTTGAAGGTTTTTGATTACAAAATTTTGTTAGGATTCTTAGAGTTTCTGATTTTAGTGAAAGTAAGTTCATCAGAATACCTGTTACTTGCTGCAATTGTAGAAGTAGCAGTGAGATTTAATTTAAGTGGCATTTAATAAGTNGCTAAGCATGGGTTCATATGACTTTGTAACTGTTGATAAATTTGGAAAAAATGGTTGGCCATTTTTTGGCCCCATGTCATAGAATTTGGCTCTTTTTTGGATATTTCTAGNCTAGATTTGGCCCCGTGGCAAAAAGTAGATCTGGCAACCCTGGTTTGTGCCCATAACTCTCAACATTGTGGAAGCAAGTATACCGCTCATGTTGTGGAAGATCTAAACTGAATCCTATTACCTGGCTTAAATTACCATTTTGGATTCAGACAGTTTAGAATCCGAATCCTTCTGAATTTGTTATTCCTAAAGCCCATCCCTAAACTTAATACTACCAGCATGTCATAAAACATGTCCATCTTTGCTGATTAACTGTCTGCAACATTGAATAATTTCTTGCAACAACCTGCTCACAATAAAAAACTGTTCACAGCAAAACAACCTGCTCATCACCTTGCCATTTAAAGTAAAGGTCCATGGCACAGCAACTTCGCTTAACGTGGAGATGACGCAAGAGAAAAAACTGTCACATACCACATTGTGCAACAGTGACAAGGGCTAGGCATGACACTTTGGGCAAAACAAAGTGAAGCACATTCTTAGCCAATTCGGCCAATTCTGATGCTTCTGACTTTGTTTCTGTAATTACATTGAACATGCTCATTGCCCCACTATTACTAACATAACCAACTGTTCTATTGTATATCTCCACATTTCAAAAGTACCATACAACACTAACAATGCAAGTATGTCTTCCCACTTTCCTATGTGACGTTTCTGATTCTGGTGGCACATGATAACTACGCTTCCCAGTTTTGACCTTGCACTGGAAGTTTCCTTCACGATGTGATCTGTTCATGCAGATTTAGAGAATGGATGACTTCTGTCGGTAGTTGCATCACAATAGAGATGGGGTGTATCAACACTTGATAATGTTTAATAGGTCATTTGCCTCATTTCTGTGTTCACTTGGCCCCCACGATGAAGATGTCAGTGGCAAGGTTGGAGATTATGTGAATTTGGTCAGCTTCAGCATAACCGCCTACTGTCAATTGCCAAAACCTGTATGAAACATTATGCCCATTCGGCAGATGTGGCCATTTGCCAAGCCATTGGTAGAAATCAGTTCCTCATAATTGTAATGAGGTCATGGGAACTGGTGGCATGGAAGATGGTGCAGTTAGGGGCAGGATCCCTCCATGAGACACCAATTTGAAGATAAACAGATTGAGACAACTTTCATGGCTACGGCATATGGACCACTTCTCACTACTGTATAGCAGAAGACTCAGGATGCACAAGGAATAGACCCTGACCTTGAGTTTGATAGCAGGGTTGCAATCAATTATTCCGAACCAAAGGGTTAAGCTGCCCGAATTGGTTGATGCTGCAGAGGTTGACATTGAGGGATGAGATGTGCAGCCACCCTTTGCATTACTAACAGCAATTTCTGTTTATGATTATAGATCTGCAGGTTGAGAATTTCATGTTTTCCTGAGAGTAATTGCTGACTGATCTGATTGCATCACCTTCGTGTAGGCTAATTACTTGAACATATTGAACATGGGTATGTGCAGGTCTGAATCAGCAGATAGTCATGAAAGCAGATCTCATTTGGCTAATTCCTCTACAGCTTGCAGCAAACCTAGAGATTTTAATTCTATTACTCCCGAGACTGCATTTTGTCTTTGCATAAAACTGATATACAATACCCAGATTCTGAAATCAAACCTAAACATTTAATGCTGAGGAGCATAATATCACATGTCTTGCTGCAGTTGTTAAGGAGATTTTTCAAACCTTATGTTTCAAACAGAAATATATACCTATCAAGCAGTACGAATAAAAATAGATTCTGCATAGCACAAAATGATATGAAGTTTGACATGGAATGAAACACACAGGAAGTTGACAGAGAGGACAATTACCTTTGGCATCTAAAGCAAACAAAGCATTCAAGGAGGCATTGACCACACCAACTTCATTTGAGTCATCTGCTGCTAGCAGTTGCACAAGAACATCTGCTAGCCGTGACAGATGGAGTTTATCACTTTTGCATAGAACAGGTATTTGCTTGATGGCAGATTTTCTAATCTGTGCAATATAAAGTCAGAATTATCTTCAACCAGTGGTTCCCAACCTGGGATCTGCAGTTCCCAGGGGTCAAACTTCAAACAGAAAATCTATGCTTATAACATTTTCAAACAGAAAACTTACATTTACAACATCTTTCTTAACACTTTGAGAGCTGGCGTACGATATATTCGTACTTCGATTTCGGCCTAAAAAACAGCAGTTTTTGGTTGCCTTACCAACGCCCTAGCTCCGCCGATGATTGCGCTAGAGAGCTGTGTAAAGGCTCAAACGGATCAGCCAGTCTTCTAGATTGTACTCGAAAAAAAATTTGGGTTGGGGCATGTTGATTTTTTGTGAGCGACATCATAAGTGAAATAGTTTTGGGGTCATTTTGGCTCATGTTGCCTGGCCTAGGGCCCAACTGCTGGGCCAAAGTGTTTCGCTGAAGTTTTCATTGGAAACTGCGCTCGAGTCCAAGTCTTTTGAGCCTTTGATCGACTTTCTAGCATTTCTGGTTCAAAAGTTATTATCTAAAATAAACAATTTAATTAATGATCTAATTAGCAACAATTACAGGCCCTAGCTTTTCAGCGGGCATTTTGAGTGATCGCCTGCCTGGTTCTGCTCCCATCTCCTTGCAATGATTCAAGCTTGTACTTATCATTCACCAATGTTTGCAAAGCCACATCAGTGACCCACACCAAGCAAATCTATCGCAATTTATTGCGTAAGGAAACTAGTTTCATGTGTTACACATCTTCAGTCCTGCCCAAAAGTCGACATATGACACAAAAAGAAAAAATTACGCACTGTTGCTAAGATCAAAACTCAAAATTACTAAAATTGAAGATTACAAAAATTTAGCACAATTGCAACTCTTCCACT
>JGI24021J15306_10012991_pt1 | contig 10359 bp, 6 predicted proteins | sample Ectturendosymbi1_FD_15306 | JGI IMG/M metagenome (IMG submission 15306) | reverse complement strand
CTGTTGCTAAGATCAAAACTCAAGATTACAAAAATTGAGCAATCTTCAATTTTTGTAATCTTGAGTTTTGATCTTAGCAACAGTGCGTAATTTTTTCTTTTTGTTTCATATGTCAACTTTTTCGCAGGACTGAAGATGTGTAACACACGAAACTAGTTTCCTTACGCAATAACTTGCGATCGATTCGCTTGGTATGGGTCACTGCTGTGGCTTTACAATTATTGCTGAATGATAAGTACAAGCTTGAATCATTGCAAGGAGATGGGAGCAGAACCAGGCAGGAGATTCCTCAAACAACCGGCTGCAAAGCTAGAGCCTGAAATTGTTGCTAATAACAAAAGTATTAACCCTACGCATCAACCTGAAAAAACTGCGTGAACGTCTGTTCCATTCACTTTCATCATGTTCATTCACTTTTACTGTACTTGGTGGACGTTCGTCACTTTCAGAACTACATAGTTGTACATTTCTTGACTCTTTTTGGGGCCCTAGGCAGCCACTTAGTTTACCTAAATGTAGCACCGGCACTGATCAGGTGATGTTATTCTAAGTAACAGCGGCAGGTACTGCTCCGTCCACAAATTACAGGACAGAAAAGGATACGGACTGACAAAAACTTCACTGATTTCTAGTGTTTTTTATTTAAATTTAGGAGGTTGAAATTTTGTTTGGGAGGTTAATCTCTGAATTTTGTGTCCACTGTGATAGCGTGGCCCCCAATTGGGGGTATGGAGGGAAACTTACACGACTCTGGTCCCTGATGTCGAAGAAATTCAGAATAAAGTAATATGTTTATGAATTGGAGCAACTTGTTCAGTGAATGTAGCGAGCACGTGTAGGCTAATTTTTATTACAGTCATCGCAAACCTTCCAGTCGTCGCAAACCTTCCACAGTCGTCGCAAACCTTCCACAAGGGCCCCCAATTTAAAATAGCCTAGGGCCCCGAAAATAAAATTTCGCCCCTGGCTGGGCAATCGTTAGTGGAGGAATTGAAGATGATTTGGTGTATTTAGAGGTTGGACCAATTGCACATTCGAGATGGTAAATTGGGATGCAGAATTTTGCGCTGTTACGTGTCTTTGGACGAACCACTACTGGCCCTAAAACTTTTGGTCCCCTTTTGCTTAACGGTGTATTTTCCAACTTGGTTTGAGATTAAATTACACCATCAAACAACACATGGATCCAAACATCTGTATAATTTGATTCAAAGATTAACAGTCTGTCCAATGAAGAGATTCGAGAAGTTTCTCTAGCTAGATGCAGTGCAAAGAAATGGATATTTTGCCCATCCAGAAAGCTTGTTAATTGCAATGTTAGGAGATGGTGACTAACAAATAAGAAGCATGGATATGGCCAAGGTGATTGCCCTTCGCAAGGAAAAGCCCTTAAACCGGGACTGTCCCGGCTAAAACGGGACGTATGTTATGCCTACATATAACGTTGAGTTCTAGTAGTGTTGCGATCGGAAATCCCGAGCGGCATGTGCACAAAGCTTCGCACTGTGGCAGCAAGCAACAATAGAGATCATGCGCCGCAATGTCTCTTCGCGTACGCTAGTCATCATGTTCAATCGTTCACACGTTACTATTGGCAGAGCTTCCACGTCGCAATCTCTCTTACTACTGCTTGCTTGCGTTACATATATACTGGTGTTATTCTTCACGCACATCCCGTTCGTGGTGAACCACACAATCAACGCAACGCCACCGGAGAGGTTGCAACAACATCTCCTTTTTACAACGAACCACACTGATCGCATGTTCTTTGTGTAAAGGCTGAACTCGGCACGACCTCAACATCCCGATCACAGCACCATTTTGTTGACGTATCTCTCACTCTGTAACACACAAGCACGAGCTGTGAATCTGATTCACGCTGTCCTATGCGATGATAAATGCGTTACTCAGGCTCTCGGCTGTTAGAGACACGAAACAGGCAGGGAAGTTGAGAGGCGACACTGTACACTTTATTGCCTCGAGTTCTGCACTGTTTTTTATGACGCAAAACGGCAACATCTATCGACCATTAAAACAGACAACGACTTGCCTTTTACGACTAAACAGCAGCAAACATATCGCAGAAAACAGTTAATGGATCAGGCAGACGACAACTCGCTCACGGCACTACTGACGAAAAGAGATCAAGTAAGGTTCCGCAAGATTGTAAATACATGCACAGAAAGGTGAGCAGAAAAACGCATTCAACAAATGGCGTGAATATTGAGTCACGTGTTAGGTAAAATGCTGTGTGAACATGTCAACGGTTTGTGCCCAGCCGGATGGCGCAACGAGCAGTCCATTACAAAGCACTGGTTTCAGTCCATACATACTTGTCCATATAGTTGGGCCACTGGCCGCAACACTATTGAGTGCTGGTGCGTAAAATGTAAAACTAATAATAATATGAGGCAAATACTTGGAAGCTCTACTTGTTTCTTGAGCATCAGTGTCAACCTGTGTCTTCCTTTCTATTAACTGCGGCGATTCTTGTCTACCCATACCTTGTCCATATAGTTAGTTGGGCCACTGGCCGCAACACTAGTTTTCTTACTGGTGCAATGTGCACAGACAGTGCTTAATATGAGGCAAATAAGCAAAATATCTCAGCAAAGAAAACAAGCTGAAAGATATATCAATAGATAATAGTTTAAACATGTGTCCTTGTCCATAAATCTATAGGCCTATCAGATGTGTACAGAAGCCAAAGTGTTGGAGTAGACTCCGGCCAGAGTCTTAACATTTTTCTGAAATAGGAGTGGAGCCGGAGTTGATTTTTCTAAGGAAGAGCTGGAGCCGGAGTCAGTTTTTTAATAAGAGGTTGGTTACTTTGTTTATTTATTATTATTATTATTGCAGATTGTTTTTTCCAAAGCATGTTATAACATAGCCTTCAAATGTGCAAAACTACTTCACAGGAAGTCTTAAATTTTAATACAACTTGGATGTAAGTCAGGTTAGGTTGGTGAGTTTCATGTTTGTAAAGATTTGGACAATTTCATGTTCATGGTGATACGTTAAAAATATGTTGGCCAATGAAATTTAGCTCATAAAAAGTTTGGGTAGTGCTTCAACAACCAGAATATCTAGTTTTCTGTTTCGAAGGACAGAAAGTACCATATCCCGTATCCAGTTTTCTGCCAGATATAGAACTGGGTTGGAGAAATCTCACTACTGTACTGTCAACATGGTCGAGTGGCAAGTGACTAGACAATCGTCAGTTTGACTGACTCCTTTGTTGTATTTGGTTTTTCTTTTGATGTACTTATACAAGATTGTAAATCAAAAATTTTGGACCCCTTGGGATGTAGATTTCGAAAAGCAGACAAGTGTTTTTGGACTAGGGTTAGGCTTACGGTAGCATTTTAGGATTAGGTTTTGTGTTTCAGGTTAGGGTTAAGGTTCAGTGTTAGTGTCAAAGGTTAGGGTTTATTTAGTGTTGATGTTTGGGTTTGTTGCCACCTTAATTTTATGGCCACCTTAATCCTTTATCTGAGAAGCAAGTGACATGTATATTGTAGTGATCAGCAGATTCGTTTGATATGTTTTTTTAGTCTTTTTAATGCAAAAACCAGATGCGGCCGTTTAGACACTGTCAAAAGTTTAGATAATTCACTTTGGAGTTTAGGCAGGAGTCGGAGTCAAAAATTTTAAAATGTGTCGAAGTCGGAGCAGAGTCAGAGAATATTCAGCCGAAGCAGGAGCGGAGTCGGAGTCAGTTAGCTCTGTTTGTCTTGAACCAGTGTTACCACCAGTTTTGCCAAACTTGCATTTTTCCCGTGAATTTGGGGTTGTTTTTTTTGAAGACTTGCGGGTTGCTTGTTTTTGGGCTTGTTTTGATTAAAATTTGATTGTTTTTGGGGCTTGTTTTTTGCAGGTTTTTGTATTGCGGATTGCTTTTTTGTCAAATTTCACGGCCATTTTGCAAGTGCTGTCAATTCACTGCAAAATGAAATTTTGTCGTGATTTTGTGTAAATTTGCTGATCTTGGGCTTGGTGTTTCAGATTTGCCTTCCTGCTGTTGTATTTGACTAATGTGCTGGTTTTATGTTTTTTTGAATTTTCTTACCAAATGCACGTTGGGCTTGTTTTTCTGTTAAATTGCCCATTTTTGGGCCTGTTCTTCAAATTTGCTTGCTTGTTTTTGTGAAATAACCTAGCATCACTGGTTACCACTCGCAGGGAAAAATCCCTTAAGCTTTTGTTGTTTTTTTCATTGCAGTCTTGAGGTTGTTTACTTTCTCTGACCTTGTGTTGGCCTTCCTATGTTTCACACCTGTTAGCTGTGCTTGCAGATGATGATAGGACTGACGATGCGTAGTGTTACATGAAATCGATCTCCTATTAAAAAATTTGTGATTGATTCCTTGCTTCTTTCACTTGTGGAGTGAAGTTACGTGAATACTGATATGCGCAAGTTTGAATCATTGCAAAAAGATGAAAGCAGAGCCCAGTCGACTGATTCCTCTAAAGCAGGGGTGTACAACCTCTTGCCTATTGCCGGCCGCATTACTTTTATTTATGTGAAGTACGGCCGCCAATGAGTTTAAAGATATATTTATGAGATACTGCCAAGCAGGGCTCTCACAAATATGCAACTCCATAAATCCCTAAACAGTACCAAAAAATCCCTAAATCTGTGGTGGTACAGGGACACCTGTAAATACCTCAAGATCACGAAGATTGCCAAGGCAAGATAACTGAGATCACTAAGATGGCTAAGATTGCTAACACCACTAAAATTGCTAAGATTAGTAAGATTGCTAGGCTAAGATTAATTCATATCTTTGCATTCATGGGGATCTTGGTAATCACAGGGATCTTGACTTGGTAATCATGGCGATCTTAGTGGTTTTAGCAATCTCAGTAATCTTGTAGTATTTGCAGGTGACCGTGCAGCAGCTTAAAATTGGGGTGCCATGATAAATGGTAAAAATAGAACCTTTATGATTTGCAAAATAAACTGAAATAGTTGATTTTTTCACATTTTCATACTTTTCCAAAATCCCTGAAAAGTGTTAAAACTTCCAATCTAGGGACAAAATCCCTAAAAGTGAGCACTGCTGCCAAGTGCCAACCGTTGTTGCCACTCTGTTGTTATGGAAAAGTACCAGATTTCATGTAAAAAACACTAGATTCACAAAAGAACACTAGATTACAAATGCAAACTTACACACAGTGAAAATGCTCAGAAAATGCATTGCAATGCCAATAATAGACATTGTGCAACTCATTGTAAACCAGAGACAAATGAAACAGGAGATAGCAACAAGTGAGCAACGCTTGTGTATGTGCTTGTTTGCACAAGTCACTGAAACTTTTAACGGATGACCAAGTGACTTTGAAGCGGTTTAACTCAAAACAGATTATATTTTCTTGTTTAATTTAAGATTTGTTTCAGTAGAATTTTTAGCAGATTTTGCTTGCACAAATCAAAATGGAAAGGTCTCAAATGCAATTGCAATTACACCAAAGAATTTGCAAATTAATTACATTCAGCTCACTCATAAAAAAAACAAACTAGATAACCATAAAAAAACACTAGTACACTAGATGAAATGCAAAAACATTAGATCTCATGGAAAAACACCAGGAGTGGCACCACTGGTACCAAGCCAACCAACACAGAAAACATTGAAACATAAATTGTGTACTCATTCTATAACTCTTTGTGACATCACCATCCAGATTGTTACGCATCGTGTTGCCTAATTTTCTTGCTTGATTTTGTTTTGCTTCAATATACACCAGCACGGCCGCCAAATCTTGTAGTTTAAATTGCATGTGGACGGCCGCAAGTTTCATTATCGCAGGTCGCATGCGGTCGTTTGGCCGCAGGTTGTGCACCATTGCTCTAAAGCCGATAGAAAACGTAGAGCTTTTTATTGCTTTTGTAGGGAGTAAGAAATCTCTACGGGAAAATCGGCATTTTGTAGGGATCACAAAACCAGGAAAAAGCAATACAATTACCCATGGGTGGAGGATGGTAATCAATGGAGTAGTACCAGTGCAGTACCCCAATTGAAGTTGTACACAAGCATACCATGTAAATGTATCACGGGGCCAATTCATAAAAAATGTGGAAGCAAAACAAAACGAGTGAACTTTTAGTGCAGATAGAAAACAACTACTCTATGCTGGAACTGGTACCCAGCATTAATCCTGCTTTTCTGGACACCAAAATGAATGGGATGGTCCTGGGATGGCATAGAGAATTCACAATTAGCGCACCTTCCTTGGTAAATACTCGGGGACAGTATGAACTGTCTACCCAATCAAATTATCAGATAGAGAGTGCATGGTTACCATACAACACCAAGTGAACTTGATTTTTTCTTTCACATAGTCTTTGGTGGTGTCCATTGTTTGTATTTGTCATACAACATATTGTGTGCTTGACTGTTATTTTACCAAATGCTTGTTATATGACGCTTTTCGTGTTTAGTTAATGGCTTCTAAAGCAGTGGTAGGTGGTATGTCGAACACTAATGCAGACTACTTTCTTGTGCATGGTTTTTATTTTATTTGCAGACCATGTCTGATACACATGCTCTTGAAAGATTTGCAGAAAACAGAACTTTGTGTGTTTGCGCAATGTAAAGAATTGTTCAGAATAATGGTACTAAAATGTTGAAACCTATTTCTTGAAACCACATGTATAAGAATTCATGTTTTCATAAAAAGTCATACTGCTGATATGAGACTACTTGTTACAACATTTGGTTAATCACAGTTACTCCTGTTTATTGACTGAGTGAGGTATAGGCCTAGTTAGTCTGTTCACATGTTCACTAGCAATTGCGGCCAGGCTAAAAGACAAGCCTATTCAACAAGGCCGCAAAGAGCCACAATCTGCAGTGTTACTCAGCAAGAAAAAAGCCAAAATTGTGAAAAAGCCACAATTTTTCCACAATGAAAGTGGATATTGAACATACTAAGTGTGACTGAAAACCACAAATAACAATGGAAGTGACAAACTTGTTGCTTTCTTAGTCTTTATTAATTGTTTTATTAACAAAAAAAGTTTATTTTTTGGTAAAACTGTAATCTCAAATTTTTATATGAAATACTCAATAAGCCATTAATTTTTTTTGTGATCTAAACAGAGCTTATCAGGACCTGTCAAATGATGTATGACACATGTGGATTGGTTTGGTAACACAAAAGTAAGCAATCAAAATGGTGTAACGCATGAGTGAACACAGGGGTTCCTATAGTTCACCCTGGTTTGGTAACACAAAAGTTATAAGCAATCAAAAATGGTGTTACACATGAGTGGACACATGGGTTACACATAGAAACCCATGTCCAATGAACTTATACTTCTTAAATTGGGTGAAATATGCCTGATGCTACAATATATCCACACCACACGGTCTAAAGTTAGTATTAGTCAAGTTATAGATCTAAAGTAAGACCACCAAATTTTTCATGAATTTCTGCTTCAATGAACACAACAAGTGGCCATGTTTAAGCACTCATAACTTCGGTTCTAATTGGCCGATTTTGAAAAATTTGGTATATTTGGAATCAGGAAAAGAAGTTCTACAAGCATACAAAATTTCAAAAAATTTTGATAGGGTGGGTTGCATTTTTGAAATTTTCTGGATCAGTTGACTGAAATGACCCAAGTGACATTTTCACTGCGTGTAAGTTCCTAAATTCTTGTCTCCAATGGATTTTGTGCATAAATTCGTTGTCAGTGCATGGTGATGAGTGCAGCAACATCTTTTTTATCACTACTTTCTGATTTCGTGTTCAGCTAAAAATTGAATGTTGCGTTTTATCCACAACCAAGATCCACTCCTGACAGATATCTGTCTTTCACAGGGCACCAACATCCTATATCATGTACTATATAGAAAAATAATTGTGCACTTGTCAGGATCGATCATAAGTTCATTGTGGCGGGCAGTTGTAGCCATGCCATGGGCTGACATTTATTGAATTCAAAACAAAACATGTTACTAGCAGTGTCTATTTGTCTCATGAGGCAAAACTAATGCTGGAGCTATTTTGCTTTTAACCTAACATGATTGGTTAAAATGGTTGTATGACAAGTTCAGAACGCATGACATGCTTAGTTGACCACAACATTTATAATGGCTTAAATCCAATGGATAAGTGTTGTCATGGTTTTGGTGCTGGCAAGCTGTTAGTGGGCTTCTTGTATGCATGAACTATAGGCTAAAGCCTAAGGCTAACCCTAAGTCCTAAATTTTATCCTAAAACCTAGCAATTGTTTTCTTGTGTATCGTCCTTGTCACAGGACCATTTCAACAGATGTGACCAACTAACGGCAAAATAGCCACAGCTTTTGCCTCATGAGGCAAAATAAACACTACCAAATAAAATGGTTAATGCAGTTTTTTTTAAGGAAAATGTTAGGTACCTGGTATGGACCTGTAAGGACCCAATTTCTCTGATTCTAAGAACCCGATGAAAGGTTTTGCTGATTCTAAGGACTCAATTTTCGATTCTAGGGACCGAATCAGGTCCCTAAAACATCTTAAAAAAACCTAGGCTAGTGTGTAAACTAAGTGAGTGGTTTCATATTTGGATGAGATATCAGAGCCCATAATTTTTAATTTTCGGATGTGGATTGGATATGGAGTTCATGAAAAAGTTTCAGATTGGACCAGGATTGCAAAATTTCCATATCCGACATCCATACACCAATGGTAGAAACACAAGTTCATCCTGCTAGCCTAGTTCTGCCTATTTTACTTTGCAAAAAACGAAGAGTGAGGTTTTTGGTGGGTTTATTATACTTGTGTTTTTTTTAAAAAAACAGGTGTTTTTTTGGTCATTTTCAATTACATCAACCCTGATTTGAGCTGTACAATTTTTTGTGCAAATCTGTTTTTTGATCTACACTTTAACACTTTGGCGTCCGGCCGCTTTTGCGGATTTTTGCAAAAAAAAACACCAAAACGCACGTGGTCTGTGCGGGAATTTATCTGGTTTGGTCAGTGCTACAGAGCCAATAAAGGTCTCAAAAGACACGGCAAGTCTTCTGGTCTGCACTTAAAAAGATTTTTTTGTTTGGGGGTTTAGTTTTTTTGTGAGTGACATCTTAAGTGGAGGACTTTTAGGCCACCTTTGCCCACTTTGGTTTGTTAACTGGTGTTTAAAATTGCTTGGCTAGCGAATGAACAAGTTGCTTAGACGGTTAGAATTGAATAATACAAATATTCCACTGAAAACATGAGTCAAAAATTGGCTCTTGGTGTTGGTGCCCAGGGCCTGGTAAACTGGGCCTAAACCTATCCCACTTAAGACATCGCCTACAAAAAAAACTGAAATCCAAAACTTTACAATTTTTAAAAATCCCCAATAGAAGACTTGCTGCATCTTTAAAGCATTGAACAGTTCGCTAGCTCAATTGGCTGGCGAGTTGTGGTGGTGCAAAGTGATGGTAAAAAAGTGGCTCATGTGGGTCTTAAAGGTAAACTCACTCAGCACCTAAGGCAGGGGTGGGCAACCCCTGGCACGCGAGCACATTTATCTGGCACATGAGCGAGGCCTCGGAAATGAGATCCTCCCCCCTTCAAATGAAAAAGTTAATAACTTACAAGCTGCAGTATTATCTGATGAAACTCGGTGTCCGTTTCTTGATTTTCGTTTGTTAACAATCCATTATTTAATTTAACCCTTATGTGATTTTGATGCCATATGGCTACAAACAGAGCCGTATCAGCCGCACTCCATACTTCCCAATTGGGGGGGAACGCTGCCACAGGGGCCCAAAATTCAGACCCCTCACCACAATTTTTGGTTGGCACACCGAAGAATTTTGTCATTGATTTAGCCGATTTCGGCACGCAAACCGAAAAAGGTTGCCCGCCCCTGGCCTAAGGTGTTAAAATTCAATCTGAGCTTCGGCTCTTAAACTTCAATCTGAACTCCAGCTGCAGGCAAAATGTCCAGCTCCAGCTCTGCAGCCCTTCTAATAAGCAATGGAATGCAGAAAAATGTGCAAATTTATTTCTTATATTTGTGTAAATATTTGTTGTTTAACAGAGTTTAATTAACAACAAAAAACTGCATGCTGTCTTCAAGCAAGTTTCGTGAGTTTCCTTTTGAAAACGGGAAGCAAGAATATGATTCCATCTCATCTGGTAATTTTTGTCAAGTCTGAAGCTTGTAGTTTTGCAATCTGCTTAATGGTAGCTATGTTGTGATGTTTAATTTCATTGTCACAAACTGACGTATGAAGTGTTTAATGTCACAGTCAATTGTAAATAACTGCTCCATATTTTAAACAGGGTTCCCACGGTCATGGAAAATCATTGAAAATCCTGGAAAAATAAATTTTCCTGGAAAGTCATGGAAAAGTCATGGAAAATTGATAAAAAT
>JGI24021J15306_10012990_pt1 | contig 10359 bp, 8 predicted proteins | sample Ectturendosymbi1_FD_15306 | JGI IMG/M metagenome (IMG submission 15306) | reverse complement strand
TCACGTTTTGTTGACGCGTTTGTTGGCCAAGTTTGTGGGCTCGTCGAATTGAAGTAACGTGAATTAACGAATTTTGTGGCTGTCTTCTTGATGTGGACCTGTCAGTCAGGAAGCTACAATAGAGCCAAATCCCAAAACGTTTTTTTGGATATAATAACCTGAAAAGTAAAACAATAAGAGAAACACTGCCGTGTAATGGTTTACTTGCAAAGTTTTCTTGTCTTTGGTGCTGCAAATTTATCGATTATTTTGTCAAAAAACTGATATAATTTACATGTGTCAACATCCAAAGCCAGTGACCTCCATGAATGCTACGTTAGTAATTTTGTGACCTGCATTTCGACAATCATGTCCATGGAGATGTTCAGTACGTTTATAGGTCGAATTAATATGAAACACATGTAACAATTGAAAAGTTCACAGTTGTAGCTAATGTACTCAACGCTGTTGCACGGTTGCAATTTCAATCTTGTAAAAGCAGTCAGTCAGCATGTATTCAAATATCTCGCAATTAAAATCATACCTACTTTCAGAACCTCATCAAATCCATTTAAACACGAAGTTTTTCAAACCATCAAAGCTCAAAAATTTTCCTAAACATCAAATCTGTTGTCGTAACAAAATCGCTGAAATTTCATTGCTGCTCTGAAAGCATGCACAATAGCATACTGTATGGTATGCGCTGTGTACGCTGGATTCCCGTCCTATGTGATGCAATTACACTGTAGCGCGAGAGCGAAGTCGGAAAGTTTGCAACCCTGGCTATCTGAAAGCATTGTGACGTAGCCGTTAGTCAAACCACATGCGGGCGCTGATTGCTGGAGACAGAAGCTCCGCGNAAAAACGTCACAAAGAGTTCGTAACTGAGATTTCTCAACTGGTAGGAGCCGCTGGCACTCGAAATTTTGCTGGCACGAGCTCTTACACGTTCTACAGCACGGAAAGTTTTTGAACGAAAAAGTGTTCCGTCCAATCTATTTATTTAAAATCAAGGGGCTTGAAACAAACGACAAATGTTTAAGGGAGGCGTGGCAGAGAAAAGGTTAAGAACCACAGCTCTAGAGTCTAAAAAATCTTAAGCTGTTTCATCTGCTGTACCTTAGTTCGTGCAATGTATGAACTCTGGGTTAAATTTATTGACATAAAATACAGACATTTGGTGATACGTCTGCAGTACACATAATTTCCACATGAGGAAAGATCTGCTGACGTACCTCAAAGCGGAAGTGTCGACCTTGCAATAGAGAGATTGTGCAATTGGCATCCGCTACTAATTTTTGAAATAGTGATAGACTTTCAATCAAATGAGAGTGCTAATAATGGTTTCATTCTAAAGTAAAGATCTGGAGGAATAACAGAGGCATTCTGTAGATTTCTTACAGTGTGATATGTCGTTCTGACCTATACATCTGTGGGAAGACTACTCAGAGTGTGGACACAAAGAGTTCTTTTCCAAAATTTCAAACGCTAAACTTCCTCTCGTTCCAGGACACCAAAGGGTGTTTAAAACATCCTACACTCCAGCAAATAAAACTTACTGACCGAGTGCGGGTAAGGAAGATTAAGTCGTTTTCATGAATATTGTCGTTTAGATGGGTGATTTGTCGATAGATATATATACAAAGGTGTACGCTGCACAGTCTCTTTAATCTATTCGTGCAAATACCCAACTGAAAATAAAATTGTTTTGCAGGGTGTCTGCACAGTCTATTGCCTACTGTGAAGTGGTGTTATGACTAGAAACACTTGACGTTGTTCAAGTGGTGATCTATACGCCTGCAACTACCGTCTGCACTACATTGTGTGTGCACTGCACAAAACAGCTTTGATGAAGCATGCAAGGCTGATAACAGTTTTAATGGGCTAAATAAATGGTATGGTGCTTTAGAGCGGATGCAAGTGCAAAAAGTGAGCAGCATTTTATTCCAGAAGAGTATTTGAATCGCAGCTGTAAAAAGGTTTTTGCTATTAATCTTTTTTTATGCAGAATGCCTTCTTTCTCTGCTAGTAATGTATTTATCTCTTCGTCCTAAACGACAATCGTCGGAAGTAATGGTATGACTAACTTTACATTGCCTTGCGTGGTTAGGTCAATTTACCAGCAAAGAAATTCTCAACAAGTTTTTAAAGCAGGGGTGGGGAACCTATTTTCTATCACGGGCCTCATGATTTGCGCATTATCGCTGGCGGGCCGCAAAATGAATTAATTTTATCCTAAAATTTGTCTTTATCTAAATATGAGGTCACCTAAGTACCTGCCTATCATGGAGCTTCGTTTTAAAGCGATGTTGTACTCTAACTTGAGAAAAGAAAATTTTGATTCGGGACATATCACATGTTCACGCGGGTCGCAGGTTCCCCAGCCCTGTTTTAAATGCTATAGCATTTAGGTATGAAATCAGGGCAGCCAAATACAAAAAGATCCGCACGCATAGCATCAAATGCACGCTGACCACGAACACAAAAATCCACGCTTTTCCGGTTAAATGTTCTTTGCGACAGGGAAAATAGAAGAAACGAAATATATTTCATGTGCTGCTAATGCTTTATGATTGCCATAATGGAAAGAGCGCAGCTTGTAAAGCCAAAGAACATTGTTGTTGACCTCGTCGATATACCAAAGGCGCCATCAGGAGGACTTGTGATTAAGGTTTGTAACATTTTAATGCGTGGTTTCTTGCAACTCCCAGCCCTCCTTTTCTTTGAGTGAGCAAAAGCAAAAACCAATTATTATGGGCTATATGCATTTTATTGTTTCATCGGCTACAGTTAGAAGCAGCTGTTTTGCACATCCGATATCTGTTAACCTGCGATTTGACCTGCAAGTATCTGCAATTCATTTTCATTTTTGCCAGGTGGCTTACAGCGGGATATGTCATTCTGACTTGCATCAATGGGAAGACTATTTAGATTATGGAGATCGCAAGCAGTTCTATTCTAAAAATCCAAATGTTAAACTTCCTTTAGTTCCAGGACACGAAATGTCTGGCTTTGTTTATTCAATTGGACCCAACCAACTACCAAGTATGATTTCAAAACACCTTTGAAATGTTTACAATGCATGTCTGCAGCTGTTCTGCGTTGGCGTTTCATCTTACTATTTCCGGTATGTTCCAAATGTTTCAGCAAGCGTTGATCCCCAGGTTTAAGAAAAATATTTTCAGGTGGTAAAAATAAATTTTTCCTTGGAGTCTGAGCGGTTGATTAAGAAGGCCTTTAGGATTTCTCTTTGCAGTCTTTTAGTAGATTATGGATTGTATATTAGGTTTCTCACTACAACGTTTTTTATGTTTGCAAGGAAAATCAATGTTGTTTTCCTGCCTGGACATCAGATTTATGCATCGAATTTTTTTCTAAACGTAAAAATATGACATCCATTCAGCATGAACCACTCAATCCTGAACAACAACTTACCTCAGCACAATACGTATAAAAATTGGACACGTGATGTGCCGAAACGACCAGACATGAAAAAGACTGCCATAAATTTTCTGCTTATGCAAAAATAAGTGTTTTATATTAACACTTTCATCCCGACTTAAAATTTGGACTTGAACCAAAACCTTAACAACTCACAACTTAGTAGGCATGAAACTGAGCTGCATTTTGCTTGATCGTAACTTTCGCACTGGAATATGAAACGTGAAAATGCTGTCCGATGAAAAAATTGTTGGTAAATTGTGAATATTTTCTCCTTGACCAGCCGATGCATTGATGGCACGACATTAGCATCAACCAATTGACAAGGAAGCACCCCGTAAGTTTCATGCTGCGCATAATTAAATTCGAGGTGGCAAACCTTAAAGAAAAATAATCTTCCTAGGCGGTTCACCACTTATCATTATTTTCGTGAATTCTTGTAATTTCGCGGTTTTCTTGCAGACGACTTAAAAACCGGCGACCGCGTTGTTGTTTATCCATGGCGGGGCTGTCGTTTGTGTCAGTACTGCAAATATGGTGAAAACTCTTGGTGTGAGAAAAGACATCATTGCTACGGTTTCGAGATACCCGGAGGGTGAGCGAACGTCAAATGTTTGCATAGTTTTGACACTCATTAATCTTATCCCCTTTGATCAACAGCTTAGCTTACCGCAAGTTTCTACAAGAAACCATGGTTTATCTTCTAGGCTCACAACGACTTACATTGTTTATTTATATATTCACATATAATGAACGAATAAATTACAAAAAATGACAACAACAACAATACAAAAAACAATACACTGTTGGTTTTCGCATTGTTGCTTTTATTGCATTTTCCATGCAGCACAATAAATTTGTTGCTTTCAAATTATACAAAATTTTTAATTTGAAAATAAGCAGCCGTTAAACATAAGAATGTGTTGGCGCTTGCTTTCGCGGCGTTTAACACAGTGGATACTTCTTCCTTGCAGGTTTTCAAGTTATGTAGCAGTTCCAGAAAGCAAGTTTGTCTTGAAAGTTCCTGATTCTGTTTCCCTAGACATTGCCTGTATGTTGCCTTGTTCGGGAATAACAACCTACAATGCTGTTACAACTGTCAAACCCGTGATAGAAGAAATTGTGAATATCGAAGGTTAGTCGGGTTTGCCACAGCAAGATACGTCTTCTTTGTTGCTTTTNCGTAATAGGGATTCTGCGTAAAGAACAAGGTTAAAAAGATCGCTGATGCAATCCTAAAGGCAATAAACTTTGTCAAAAACGCAGTAAGGATATGATAAATATTGCGGTTGCTAAGTGCCTGCACATTTGGTGAAGATCGTTTGTGTGCACACTTTCCCTGGACAGAAATCTGTTTATGAAAAAATTTCCATACAAGGTGCTTTCACTGAAGCAAGGTAACCCGTCTTCTCATGCCCACCATTTGATTTTAAGCTAGTAGAGAAACATTTCATGAAAAATAAGGCAGTACTATGAAGCGATTGGATCTGAAGAATAGAAGATATGGGCATCACTATTACGTCTCTGCTTTTGATAATAAAAGACTTTTTCTTGTGAAAGCCGGCTCGTTTTCAAAATCTAGGTAGCACTATACTCACTTCAGAAAACAAAGGCGACGATAGCTTTGTCAGACATTTCGCGTGCGAGGAACTTGTGTTGTAGTTTCAATAGTTTTGCATATTTGCAGCAAGAAAGATATCCGTTTTGCTTTCTCATTATCTTGTATATCTTTTGAGCTGTTATACTTAACACAAAAACAATGCTTACCTGGATCCAACATCGAGGGATGTGTTAATTCTATTCTGCCTCTGATATTTTCATGTTTTACTACACAGGAAAAGCAAGTATTTTAATCGTCGGCGCAGGAGGACTTGGCCTGTGGTGCCTTCAAAATGCTAAAGCACTTTTGCCAAGCTGTACAAGAATAGTCGTGGCCGATATTGCAGTAAGGAAATCGGTTGAAACAATTGTGTCGTCTATTTATCAAAAATACTGTATATGTTCTACAAGAAAAATTCTAAATTAACTTGAACGTAAGGGCGTAGATTAAGTTTTAAATTTGAGGCTAAATATTTTGTCATAAAGTTGGTTCCAAAGCATTCTGACGTGTCCTATGACAATTTCGAAGTAAATCGCTGGTAGGATGTGCACTGTGACGTTCACATATAAAGTCGTGTTTTTATTTATATCAGGATGAAAAGCTCAAAGTGGCTGAAGAAAGTGGTTGTGACGAAACCATACTATGGTCACGCGATTGCAAGGAAGAAGAAATAGTTGCTTACACAAAGAAGGCTGCAGCAAATGGTGGTTTTAATGCGATCATAGATTTGGTAAACTCACAAATAACATGTGAGAGAGCCATAAATTGCCTTCGACCGGTAAGTTTCAACGGGTGTCATTTTTTCTGCGCACTAGACTCTAATTCTGAAAGAGCCTTTATTTTTATTGAAGTAGTTAGTTGTTTGGCTCAGACTCATAGTCAATACCAATTGGGTTTAGTAGAAGAACACAAAAACGCTTAATCATGACACATCACGGGGTAGTTGTTGATTGCCAGGCGTGAGCAACACTGCAAAGGTTTAAACTATTGAAAAAACGCTCCAGCAAATACTGCATTAGCTTAACGGTATACAGAAGGGCCACAAGAGGTAAAAAATAGAGACTTGTGAAATACATCACATCAGACATTTGAAGTGTGCGGATTTTAAAGGTTAGATGAAGACGCATTACGCTGAACAAACATGAAAATTGTTTTATTTACAGATTTCTGCCATATGCAGATTGCTTCCACCTTGTTGTAAACAGAAAGCTGACATGTTTCACAGAAGAACTAATAAAATGATAAAGGCAGTTCCTCGGTCTGACATTACTGTTAGACGGCAATGTATCGATATAACAGAAAACTGAAATGAACAACTAATTCAAAAAGTATTAAAAAAGCCTCCTATTTTTAACATACACGAAATCACCGATTTTAGTGGAGAATCTCACCTCATGGTGTACTGTAGGTTTATTGATCTGCAAGTTCACAAAATCGTTGAACATCATTTTTTCTGTCAGACAGGTGGAAATAGTGCAACTGCCGTAGCGAATTTCAAACAAAATCAATGAGTGAGAGTCACTGAAGGATGTGATAAAACGAGTAAAACAACTAATGCATAGGAGGATACCGAATGTAACGATGCTTTGCCGGAAGTTGTAGATATTGTAAATTCAATTCGGAAAAAGTGCGAAACAGCAGATAAATTTCTCGAAATCTTATGATAAAATGCCCACTACGAAAAAAAAATTTCTGCTTTCGGAAGCTCAGTGGGCGCACTTGACAAATAGTTATTTCCCGTTTTTTTAATTTCAAGAACATTTGAAAAAATCGTTTCGTCCCTCATATGTATGTGGTTTGCTTGGACGTACTCGGCGATAATTTAGCAGAATACTTTGCTGAAGATAATGACGAACGTCTGGAATCAGACTCGTGGATCAACGGCCATTTAATAATGAGCCAACAGAGAAAAAAGAATCATGGAGCTCAGGGTCGATATACAGATCAGAAAACTTCGTTTGGAGAAATAAACCATTCAGAGTGTTGAGTTTCTTAAACAAACATTGCCGAGTGTGAAAACCTTGAAGAAGAGTCTATTTCTGCATTAATATGTGAAGATGGGTTTTCCTGACAACGTAGGCGACGGCTAGATTAGTTTGTGGCAGTCGCCTGTTGTACGTTCCAGCAGGTCCTAATTCCCACTTGCTGATTCTTGGCAGTGGGTTGCAGTAAGTTTTGAAATGCTCACAGTTAAGTTTATTTTTCGTTAATCAACGACAATGTTCTGTTTCAGCTCATTCATCCCATGTTGACATAAGGTGCAACGATAGTATTTATGCATTTTTAGGGAATTTTTCAATGCAATGAACATACACTGCAAATACTACTAAAGTTTAAACATACTCTAGAATCAGCACACGCAGTATGCTTTTACCTATTTGAGTGATTTTGTTCCGCTTCTTTTGCTTCTGTCTTCTTTCAATGCCTTGTCATCGCTATGGTCAAGTGCTTTTGTTCAACAGAGAGGCGTACTTGTAATTGTCGGTTTGTTTGGTGGAGCAGCACGAATTTCTTTGCCGCATATTGCATTATGTGCCAAACGAATACAAGGCGTGCATGTTGGAAGACTACAAGATTTGCAAGAATTGCTGACGCTTATAACAAAAATAAAGGTATAAATTCAACACTACTTTGTTTTTTTCTTGCTACTAGTTTTTACCAACGCTGCCACAACCCGTGCATTTGACTTTAAGAGCTACCTCATCTAAAATAATTCATAGTTTTCTCGAAATATGTTTGTCTGTTAACATCACTTTAACGCAAAAACGACTAAACATTTTCTTTTGCACAGTTCATTCCACCGCCTATCAGTTACTTCAAACTTGATGAAGTTCAAGAAGCAATGCATTTGCTCAAAGATGGTAAAATGAAAGGACGTGGAATTATTAAGTTTGGTTAACTATCTGCCGTGAGCGTGATTGAAACTGAAAACAACTAGAAACTAAGTCGTTTACAGGATTTGAATGATCAATGCCAAAAATAAATTCATATGCAAAGTAAATGCAGAGGTCTTCAAAGGTTATGGGATGGTTTTCCAGTAAATATTTTCTGTACAATAGAAACCTTGATGCTGCTGTTCGAAGTGTTTTCAAAAACATCGCTATTTTCACATATGTTCAAAAATAAAAATAAAGGCACACCTTTAATTTAGTCTACTTCATTCATTTCCTGAGAAAAAACTAGGCACCCACAAAGAAAGCAGTGAAGTCCAAAGAGAAAAAGACTAAGAGTTAGTTAAAACACAAAGAAACTGTGTGGTACAGAGTTCACTATGGATGTTTTACTCCGATAAGGGTATGTTCTGTCACCACTCCTCTTTATAGTCTGAATAGATTAGATAGACAGTCACAGCCGAATCGACGAGGGTGTCACTGTTGGAAGCAGGGTTGCCAGATGAAAATTTTAATAAAAAGCCAAACAGTGTGAAATAGAGGCCAGAAAAATGCCAACCGATTGTTTAAAGGCCAGAAAAAAGCCAAACTTTGCTTGTGGTATTGCTATTTCTTTGTCACAAAGAAACATACACATTACAAGAATTTGATTAGAAATTTTCTTCAAAATTGAGATTACGTCTTGCTTGGCCTTGTACTGAAACTAATTACTGATGCTTCTCTGACCTTCCTTGGTTTGTGAGATTACACATTTTGAGTACAATGGTGCCACAGTTTGCACACTGATTCATCGGCAGGTTTCTGCCCCATGCGAAAGTTATCTCCCATTCACTCTTGTACTTACGACCAGAATCATAAAAGCCGTTCCACTTTCTCGAGGTTATTGTCGCATTTCTATCGCGGAGACGCAGAAGGCAGATCTGTCTACAAGCGTTGAGCCTGCTTAGTGCTTACAACACACTACACAGTGCACACATTTCCAGTGATTACGCAAAAAATTATTTCAAATCTAGCATCCCTCAAATCTTAACAACATTCAGAGGGCGGGTGTCGGTCTAATATAGCATCTATTACAAAAAATTTGCGAATGTGTTGCCGAAAAAAATGGAATAATATTTTTCTTCAGAGGAAACTTTTTCAGCGTAAAAAGGCCAAGAAAAGCTAAAAGGCGAAACGAATATTTTAAGGCCAACAAACTTGAGATGAGGCCCAAAAAGACCAAAAGGCCAACTAAATTTTTTTAGGTCAACCAACTTGAAACGATGATTCCTGAAATGAGGATTTATGATTTCCAGGTTTCTGAAATTTGGCCTAAGAAGGCCACCTGACAACCCTGGTTTGAAGCTGCAGGATCAACTGTTCGCTTTCTGCGGACGATTTGCTTGCATCTTTTCCTTGCATAATGCTTGCATCTTCTCAACCGGGATCCAATATGCACTTGATCAGTTTTCAGCTGCGTGGGAATGAATATTTCCATTAAAAAATGGGGCAATATATCTCTCCAGAAACCCAAAGCAGTGTATGCTGCAAGTAAGCGGCATTACACTGCTGCAGGTGGAGACGTTCAATTACCTTGGGTTGGTGTTCGCGAGTGACGGAAGGCGGAACAAGGAGATTCACACACGGATTGGCACAGCAAACGCAGTTCTGTGTGAGATTTATCGCTCTGCGGCTGCAAAACGGGAGCTTTCAAACACTACAAAGCTGTCAGCTTTTAATTTGGTTTTTGTTCGATCCACACCTATCGCCGCGAATCCTGGGTAATTATTGAAAGAGTACAAGCGGCAGAAATGGGATTTTCGCGACGAGTCACAGTGTAACACTTCACGACAAAGTGTGCAACTGTGAAGATCGCGAAGGCCTGAATGTCGTGCCACTTCTTCGCGTAAGGAGATCTAAGCTCCGATGAGCCGGCCATGTGTGCAGAATGTACCAGGAAGGATTGACGAGGCAAGTCCTGGTGACTACACCCACTGGAAACCGGTCCAGAAGTCGACCAAACACCAGGTGGCGTGATTACATCTCTTTCTCCGACCTTGCTTGGTCCGTCGTGGTGTGGATCCAGCAGAACTGTGAGATTGCTGAAAACCGTGAAGTATTTCGGGTCCTCCTAGGACCGCTGCCCCTGCGACCCTCACCGGAGGCTAAGCAAGTATGAAAATGAATGAACTGTGGTACACTAGAATTTGCAACGCCTTAAAACGTTTCGTTTTGCAGTGATGTATGACACTTTATATCTTAGCTCAGCGGTTCTCAACCTTTTTTGGCCCATGGACCATCTCTTCAAAAAAAATATCTGATGGACCACTTTGCTATGCTGCCTCAGCAACAACTAGTCGAAACTGTATTGCACATAGGTCAGTGAACCCAAAGGCATGTTTTATCAAGGATTGTGGAATTCTCTGTGGACCACTAGAACCAGGGGCGCAGCTAGGATTTTTCTAAGGG
>JGI24021J15306_10012988_pt1 | contig 10359 bp, 8 predicted proteins | sample Ectturendosymbi1_FD_15306 | JGI IMG/M metagenome (IMG submission 15306) | reverse complement strand
TCCTACACAGACCATTGACAGCTCCCCTTGTTGCAAAACTGGCCCCTCCAGTGGCTCCCCCAAATGAAAATGTCTGGCTCCGCCCCTGGTTATCGCAGACTTCGGGGTTTTGTTGCGCTTTTAGGTCTACACTTCACCTGAAAAGTACAGTAGATCACGTGATTGGAACTTGGTTGCAGGCTGTGGTGATTAGTGGATGCAGGCGGCCGAACAAACGCCTCATTTGCGTTTTCACAAGATCTCTTGAGACACGGAGTGTACCTTAGTTACCAATATTCCTGTGCTGGTTTTTGCGCAGTGCGATTGTTGGCGAAGTGAGATTTCTTTTTTAATGAGATGATTGACAGGTCTCTTGCAAAAGTTCAGTAAAAACGTCGAAGACGTATATCTTCAAACCAGTGAGGCTGCTGGATAGAATGATCGTGAGCGACTTGCAGAGAACGATGTTAAGATGCAAAGGGTTGTGAAATGCGTGGGGGCCCAGTTAGTAGTTGAAAATAACTTTCATGTTGCATATTTTATGAAGATTTTGCTTGGGCTTTGCAGTGTTATTTTTTGTCTGTGAATACACTACGAACAGTGGTGGTGCCAATATAGTGTTCCCCATGTTAAGGGTTATTGCAAATATTATCTGTTACATGAACGTTGCCGCAAGATAAAGTTCGTTCAATTTTAAGGTGTTTTTTTTTATTGAAGATCGATACAGGTTCGGTGCACGATCGAAATACTTGGGAGCGTCGGTAGCCAATGTCTGTCCTTGACTCTGGGACGTGTAGCACTAGCCTCATAGTTTTAACACTCCGTGCGTATCTGTTGTGTTGCTTGGTCAGCTGTGTTAACTAGAACGTTTTGTGAATCAATGTCTGTTACACGGCGTGTGCAAAACTCCGTTTTTTTGCTGGTCAGGGTAACCCAGGCGCAAGCGGTGAAATGGGAGAACCTGGGACGCCAGGAAAAAATGTAAGTTAGAAGCAATTTTGTCGACCATTGAGATGCTTGTTTGATTTTTCTTCCTAAAGTAATGCGAACAGCAATCCTATTGCATGTGATGGAAACGTTGATATCTTCTTTCAGGGTGGAAAAGGGATGAAAGGACCGCGTGGTCCTCAAGGTTATACGGTGAGTCACTTTGTCACGATTAATGCTAATGGAGAATGTTGAGGTCGTGGTAATAATACCATGTCTTTTGAAGATCATGTTAATTTGAAAGAAGACTGAAAGAAGGTCTAATCAAAGAAATGAAGCTTAAGTATCAACGCAGACACACTTAGTGTGTTTGTGAAGATGTGGTACACGTTTATTTAGTTCTAAATCTTGCTTTGAGCAAGTGAGAAGGGTCGTGGCATTGATGGACTAAGCGTGAATTACGATGAGTGTAACCACCGTAGTATTGCCCTAAGGAATGTGACAAGTGTGTAAACTCTTTCTTGAAACAAACATAGCAAATAGGGGGGGAGGAGAAAAACACAAATAACAGCGTAATAACTTAAAGTGTAGGTTTGCCACACCAAGAACACACAATTCCGAACGGTGTTTAAAATACGCGCAACACCGTTTCGTCCGTTGCACGACGATATGCGCTGTGTCTTGCTGGTGAACGGTGGTGTAAGGTGGCTGCACGTTACACGATGACGCAAAAGGCCGCGCACGCAATCTATGTGACATGTAGTGGTGTTCACGTCAAATAACTATCTGCGTATGAGCGACATTTAACTTGCATTTGAATTTCTTTCTCAGGCTCTTCCCGGCGAACCAGGACATTTTGGGCCAATGGGTTATCCCGGCAGGAAGGTGCAGTGAAAGAAGTGTCTAAAAATTTGTTGCTTTGTAACTGCCTAGTAACGACATTTTGACTGAACTTAAAACAAGTTCTTTGCTGGGCCTAAAATCTGTTTTTAAGCAGCGATTGTGAACAAGTGCTTGACGAAGTAACGTATAGTCTCCTAAACCTTACGTGATGTGCGCAGGGCTCATTTGGCCCCCGTGGCCGTCGAGGAATCAAGGGAGCAGAGGTGAGTTGTTCGTGTGTGTGTTTTTGCCTTGAAGTGTGGCATATGCAGTTGTCATGCTTCAAATCGTTCCGCATGCGCGATACACGTGGTTTCTGATCCGTGAAATGCATACTGTTAAGTCTGTGAACAGCTGTGCACTTTTTTTCACGCGTCTTTCGTTGCGCGCGAGGGTCAAGAAATTAAAAGTACTTGTGCCGCAATAATATGTTCGCTGACCCCGGATCCGCATCACGACTTTCAGTGGACTTCCTGGCTCATTATCACTTTGAAAACTGACAAAAGCAGAGTAGTCTGCTGTGGGTTAGACGATGAATCGCGTCGTCTTGCGCGGGTTGATTCAGCGTTCAAAGCCGCCTAAACAAGCTAGGAGGCCTTGGTTGATTGCTGCCGCGACAATCGCTTGTCTTCCTAATTGATCGATGTATTTTGTGCTCGTTGAGTGACCAAAGTCTTTTTTGCTGAAATACTTTTGCAGGGTGAAGTTGGTCTCCCTGGAACAATCGGTTTGCCAGGCCATCCGGGAATCGTGGTAAGATCTTTAGAGGTTATTTAGTTTTCGTTCCGAAAATATTAATTTTTTTTCCCGACTACGCGCACCTAGCATAGCATTTGTCTTCTGACTTGGTTGTACCTCGGTTTTGTTCAGACTCAGTATTACTTGTTTTCCAAAGCAGCGAAGCTTATAGTGACTTCCCCATAGCACTCTAGTACTTAATGCGTGTTTTACGCTCCTGCAATCAAGTGTTGAAAAACTTTGAATTAACTTGGTCTTTTACCTCGTTTGTTTTATTTTCAGGGAGAATCAGGGGTTATGGGAGTTCCTGGACCGTTAGGACCACCGGTATTCGCTTTTTTCCTGATATTTTCGTCTTAACCTATTGTCGTCAGTTACTTGCGGGGTGCCTTGTCTTGCGTTAAATGCGTTGTGTATTTCGGTTTTTGTGTGCGTCTTTACAAAAATCAAGTAATTGTTTTTCGTGATTAAGCTGAGCAAGCGGTGTTTCGCCGGTTGTCCGCAGAATAAACATTTCAGAAACATCAATTTTCATAAAAGGCCATTCTTATGCCCCTGATGCTATCGAATGTGTTGCATGTTGTGGTGTAAGGTAAAACGAAATTGACAAAAATTTCAGTAAAAACTAACGATGACTTGCACTGGATGCAAAGCACGAGAGAACACGCAACTGATTTTGCTGTTTTTCTTTTTCGCTGCACTCGATCGCTGGTGGTAAGTGACGGAACTCCAAATGAGACAGTTCTGGTATTTTCTGTGAACCTGATGTATATATGTTGGAAGCAGTCAAGCGACTAGCATCATAGCGCTGTGAAAACTTTCGTAACAGGGTCCGATTGGAGACCACGGCGCTTCTGGGCCACCGGGGATTGACGGGCTGCAGGTAAGATGTGGGTGTTGTTAATCTGGTTGAAGTGGTCAAGTAAATAAGTCTCGAAATTTTTGAAACAGAAATAGGAAATCGATTTCACGTAACTCCATGCATCCCCAGGCCTCAAATCTTGTTCGAATGTAGTAAGATTAGAAATTTTAGGAAAATATGCCCCAAGCAAAATAGTTGATCTCGCGTGAGTTAACATGCTACATTTGTAATTGTGATTGACAGCACGGTTGCTTTTCCAAACGTGCTGGGTGCGAGTGTGAACTATCTGAAAGGTCACGCAGTTCGAGCATTTGCCAACACGTTACTGAACTCCCCAACTAACGTCCGGCTGCAGTGGACCTCATATAACCCGTCGACATAGTTAAAAGGCCTTCTCGTAACCGAGATTGAAAACCGTTGATGGCAACCCGGCAAAAAAGTTGGATAGCTTGTTTAATTTGGCATGTTCTGAAAAAAAAAAAAACATCGGCGGGAAATGTCGCCTAGGACTTCTAACGCGAACGATAAATCCCGCGTCGGGATCCGGTTCAAACGAGTGTTTCGTGACGGAAAGATGTTAGTTGGAGGCAAGCAGATAAGCGCATTGTGCATTTTTATGTGAATCGAGAACCTTTAGCTTTAAATCGCTACGTGAACATTTGTTATATCATCTTAAAGAGCAAACGTTATGAGTTCGTTGATTACGATCGAGCAGTGCCTGTCAGTGTCTTTCATACGTGCCGCCATGTGCTGTAAATCAACGCAACTTGTGACAAGTCAGCGAGTGCGTGACGCCGAGAAATGAAATCCGCTTATCTTCGCTCTGTCGTTGAATTGACGGGCTGCAAAAGTAAATTTATAAAATTCATGTCCTAAATCAGAAAATTCAATCGTTCGTTTCGACCATGAGCATAAGTTGCACTGGACGGCCAAAAACTTGAACGTTTTTGTTTCTAAATCGACCTTCGGCTGAAAATTCTCCCGACTTTCTACAGCATTACAAAAAAACGTTTTGTTCGGTGAGTAGATACAAACCTTTATCTGACTACTACTTGTGATATTCGTAGGGGGAACCTGGATTTCATGGAACTCTCGGCCTTCCTGGAGACACGGTACGAATGACATAATGAACAGAAAGTTCAAAAATACCAGTCGCAACAATTGGATAGAAAGAGAAAAGTGACAATTTTGCTTTGTGCAAATGTGATGTTACGCTAGTGAATAACATCCTATCAGACTTTTGTAGTCAGCTTAAGGAATGTATTTTCCGTTCATTTTGAAACATGTATTTTCCTTTTCAGGGGGACCGAGGAAGTGTTGGTGAGCCGGGACCGCTGGGACCACCTGGGCAAGCGGTAGGTCATTATTGATGTGTTGCTTTTCTGTAATACCGGTCTTTTTGACTCGTTATGCTTTTTCCGGCAGGGTTCATTCGGACAGCGGGGATTGCCTGGAAAGAAAGGTGATAAGGTGACTTTGCAGCTTTTTTCTTGCTTGCAGTTGTCACGTGACCATTGTGTTTGCAAACGTTGCGTGATATCAGAGCTCGTCATCACGTAAAGAAAACTGTTGCCCGAAATGTTTGGTTCTCCGCAGTATCCTTAACGCGATGAAATGCTAAAAACTGATCTGCTTCCACGAAAACTGCTGGATGATGTATTGTAGAAGCGGCTGCGGTTCGATAGCGCATTGCTGATGGCCAACGTATGCTACCGGTTAGATTGAGCGGTGCTCATCCGTAGTTGGCTCTTTTTGTAACGGCCCAGCAAGAGATTACCAAAAGCTGTTTTCGTGCTTAACGTCTTATTTCTTTACAAATTAGGGCCTTAAGGGTGACGTCGGAAACGAAGGTGAACGTGGTGACAGAGGGCGCAAGGTGAGTTGTCGTTTTTGGTCGAGTTTTGTTTGTATGGCACGACATGATATAATCGACACGCTCTTCGTTGCAGGGCCCTCCGGGACCAAAAGGACCTCGCGGTACTCCTGGCCGTAATGGAAAAAACGTAAGTGCACAAATCGGGTGCTCAAACTCCACTTCGGAAAAAAACTTTTGCCTAAATGTTTGCAGCGAGCGCTGCGCACGTGGGAACTAACCAAGGGCCTTATTTTTCAAACCGCCAGTTACGAGACGACTGAAGTTAAACAGAGCGTTCAAATGTTGCAACTTTTTTGCAGGGACCAGTTGGAGAGAAAGGCCAGCCGGGACATGAGGGGGATCAAGGCCTCATAGTGAGTAGGTCCACATTCTTTTAATTGCGGCAATGTGCGGTAAGGAAACGTTACAGACCTTTGCATGTTTGCATGCAAATGGTATTTAACGCAGGCGTAACACATCTTTTTTAGAAGATTGTCATTTACTTTGAGTGGCCTCCTCAAAGTCCACTCCTCCCAGAAACATTGGTTGAAATTCGACCAACGGTTTTGTTTTTCTCGCGGGCTTGCTGTGAGAGCAAAAAGTGAAATCTGTTTTTCGCGCAGGGCCCTCCAGGTCATCACGGATTTCAAGGCGAAGCTGGTCTGCCTGGAAAAAAGGTATGCGATCAAGTATTTTTCTAGTGCAGCTATGTCCAACCCAAACGGCTTACTGAGCCAAAAAATATGTCACTATCTTGCGGATTGAATGACATATTAATATGGGCCGTACAGTGAATGGCTTACTTTGATCTTGGCAAACTAAATTTAGCTTAAGCTAATGTACTGAAAGCATTCTAATCCTAACTGCAGTGGTAGCAGACGTGATAAAGTGGCACTGAGGATCACCTGCAACAAAAATATCAAATTCAAGATTATCAAAATAAGGACAAGTTGTCAGTATGTAGGATACTTTACTACAGCGAAAACCTTATCTGGGCCGCGGGTTGGACGTAGCTGGTATAGTGGCATCACCCCACTACAGTTTTAAAGAACTTGCAGCAAACGTTTTTCTTTACACTTTACAAATATTTTGCGACGGTACATAGCGGCACCAAAATTTACTGATGCATGACGGTTCAGATTTCACGGAACCAAAAGTCATTTGTACATGGATGCAAGATGTCCAGTGCCACGCAAATTTGGTAAATGTTGCATGGCCTGCGATGAAATACAGCGGAAGTTCGTATGTCAGACGAAGACCGACGTAAAGCGTGTTTTTTTGTTTTGAAAACAACGAAACGGACGAAACCAGTTGTTCGCTCGTAGTTGTTGGCGATCGCCGCTTTGTGAACCTGGTTCGCAATGCGCTGTTTGAAGATAAGATTCCCTCAGTTCTTCCCCAAGTTATTGTAGCTTCAAGGTCAGCATAAAGCAACGGTAATACTCATTCGTCAGGATAAATTTAATGTTCCATCACCACATTCTTTGCGGTGTTGCAGGGCATTCGTGGCTCATCCGGCCCCGACGGACCAGACGGCCAACTCGGTGAAATGGTGCGTACTGATGGTGTTATTCTGCTTCGTATCAGTGTCGCCATTATATGTTCGTTTTGACGTGCCTGTTCTGAATAACGCTCAATACATGCCTGATTTATTCAAAAAAAAGGTGCTGGCAACTGCGCTAGATCAAACTGAAAAAGAAACTAAAGGAACTTATCATAATATTCATGAAATACGTCACGTGCGCTTTTAACAGGCTTGGTTGCTCCAAACTCAAGTCTCACTGAATGCGCAGTTTGACCTCCGTGCGAACCTGTCAGTATGCGTTTGCGAAAGTAGTCTCATACTTGTCAGCAAGATCCATAAAAATGCCTGATACCCAAAGCTTGTCTTGCAAGTAAAAAATTCTTTCTGAGATAGCAAGGGAGACGCTGTCACCTGGAACTTGCATTAAACCTTTGATCCTGGTGTTACTCAGCGGCATTTTCGAATTTGTCAACATGCGGTGTCTGCTGAGCATAGCGGTAAGGCATGTTAGCTATTCAAAGTTGTTAACGTACCTTCCCGCCAGTCTGGCTAGTACCTTAATTTCTCTCTTTGCAGTCATCTTTTCTCTAGTGATGAGGGGAAGGTTTGATTTCATTCCGAGTTTTCAGCTGGTAAACCTTCCGCTGCAGCATATATTGTGCCAGCGGGTCCTGATAGCTGTATTTTTAGTATGCGAACGAAAGAACTTCTCTCTTACGTTTCCCAAAGCGTATGTCAGCTTAACCGTTTAGTCTTCAGTGCAACTTAGATGTGTGCCATTCCTCATATGAAAGGTTGTCTTTTCAGGGAGATGATGGTCCTCTTGGACCTCGCGGCAAGAATGGCCCACAGGTAAGAATTAATTCAGGTGCCGTGCAAATAATGTGTTTAGCTGTTGTGTAGCTTTGGCGGTTTAAAAAGTTGTAATGTCTGGAAGTGCATCACGGGGCATCCCCGTGAAAGATATCGCGTGCACAATAACAGCGACATTAGCGCGTGCTCTTCAGAATTCAAACAAACCTGTAATGAAGCAGCGGTGTTTGGAAAGCATAGCGTGCACTTATTTTGTCAAAACTTTGAAAAGTCGTAAGGAAGATGTTCATTTTTCTGGGAGATATTAGGAAAACGTAAATTTCCTACCTAAGTACGCTTGCAACCGAATCTCTGTGTGTTGCGCGGTGGTTGCTAACGTGAATCATCTGTTATTACTATGCTGATAACACTTCCTCAATTAGCATTTTTCACACTGTAGGGTCGCAGTGGAAAGATCGGATTTATTGGAAAAGTTGGTCTCAGTGGCGGCAAGGTACGTAGCTCTCGAAGGAGAAAGCACGGTGATGTGTTTCGATGTTTCGTCGTTAAGCATTTGTAAGGTTATGGTTAAGATCAGGGTTTTTTAAAGGTGTTTTAGGGACCCGATTTGGGTCCCTAGAATTGAAAATCGGGTCCCCAGAATCAGAGAAAATTACCATCGGGTCCCTAGAATTAGAGAAAATGGGGTCCCTAAAGATCCATATCGGGTACATAACATTTTCCTTAAAAAAAAACCCTGGTTAAGATTATTTTGTGATCGTGTTGTCGTGGTGCTGCAGATCATCAGTTCTTTGCTAATTAATTCACGTACGGAGTTCGCCAGGTATACTACGATTTAGCTGAAGAAAAACGTTTAAAAAATCATTTAGAACGGTTTTCCGAGCTGAAAAAGAAAGATGCGAAAAAATTGTTCGTGAAATGTTGTAGTGTTCGTTTGAACAGACAATCCTCAAATGCAATCGCATTTGTTTAAAAAGTACTGAAGCCGGTTGAGGCAGCTGGTGAGTCTGTACACAATGTCTTTGACCGTTTACAGGGAAATAAAGGCGACCACGGCTTTACCGGTGCTGTTGGACCGAAAGTAAGTGCGGTGCAGCATGTTATTTGCTCAGCAAGTCAAATGTGTAGTAGATTTCTGCTGATGGTGTAAAGGTAACGCCGTTACGTTTTGTTTGGATTAAGATCACCCGGATGAAGCGTACGTATTAGAAACGAAACAAAACAGTTTTTTTGCAGTGTAGAGAACATTTTGGTGCTGAATGCTGACCTTACTTTTCGCGTGCAACACCGTCAAACGCTGCAACGTTTTCTTGTGTTTTAGGGAGAAATGGGACTTCCCGGAGTGCGTGGAATGCCCGGTTACGAGGGACTGAAGGTAAAGCAATTGCATGTTGCATTTGACGGTTCTCGGCCGACAATAGTGAGCTTAAGGGCTGCAGTATATGAGCAGATCAAGTTAGGCAAACGGTGCCTCCTCACATACACGACCGTGTACATCGCAGCGCAAGGTGGTTTGCCGTTGCTCCGGTGGACGATCGATATCGTAACGCCTTAAACCTGTTTTTGACTGCGTTGTTACACAGTTTTTTATTTAAAAAGATTGTTTTTTGCTTTGTTAGGGAGCCAGAGGACTACAGGGGAAACCGGGACGATCTGGATTTCCTGGACACCGAGTAAGTGGTGCCTGTAATTCCTATTCTGTTACGTTCCCGTATCCTAGCGAATCTGGGTCTCCCCAGAATTGAAAATAAATTTAGATAGCTTTTGTTTATCAATGCGTTCGCCAGCACATCTTTTTTAAAACAATCCTTGTGCGACGCTATCTTCTGAGGCGCATCTATTTTTGTATCTGACCAAAATGTTGCTAAGATTCGGTTTCTTCCATTTTGCTTCATTCACCCTGCAGCGTACGTCTTTTGCAGGGACACACCGGCCTTCCAGGTTCCTGTGGTCCAATCGGACGACCAGGCGTCCCTGGACCTTCCGGTTTACCGGGATCCCGCGGTCTTCCAGGCACTCGCGGACCATGGGTGAGTGGTCTGGTGCTGGTTTGAAACCTTCTGGTGAAAATGTACATACCTGTCGGTATATTGTGTGCTAACAATGACCCGGAGCCTTAGTCATGATCTGAACGGAATTGGTTTTAAAATTGCTCTACTTTGTACTTCAGGGACCCCCCGGGCCTCAAGGCAACATCGGTCCACAAGGCGCACCTGGCAGGAAGGTAGGAAATTTTGAAGAAATCACAGATGGATCGTATTTATAAAATTACTTTGCGTTTAATTTAGTTTTCAAACCGTACATGTCTGTGCGTTTGCTTTATTCCTAACTTGTCATATTTTGACACCAGCTTATCACTGGGCAAAATTGGGACGAAAGTGGTTACTGCAGAAAGGTCTTATCAAGTTTGTAGCATCAGAACTTTGCAACGCTCAGCGTATCGTTTCTTTGTGTTATGCTGTTTTATCAATCGTTTTGGTATAATTCTTGATTATAGGGCGAACGGCACAGGAAAGGTCGACGTGGCAGGAAGGGCAGTCCTGGACAAAAAGGTGCTGAAGGCCCTAAAGGCGAATTAGGTTCGCAGGTGAGTGTGACCGGCGAACACTTGCTACGTGCCAAGGACCTTCCTCATTGCTTCGTCACATGCGGGTGCCCAAGTACGAGACAACGCCCCTTAAAAAGTTCGTTCGTGTTTTTCAGGGCCCGGTTGGACCCGTTGGTAGTGACGGAGAAAAAGGACCTTACGGATATCCGGTAAGAGCGTATGCTGTGACA